>Ga0207421_10003268_pt1 | contig 19385 bp, 19 predicted proteins | sample SodLakKL_010_SED_4_FD_187542 | JGI IMG/M metagenome (GOLD analysis project Ga0207421, IMG submission 187542) | Alkaline sediment microbial communities from Lake Tanatar, Kulunda Steppe, Russia - 8KL_010_SED (SPAdes) (version 2) | ecosystem: Environmental > Aquatic > Non-marine Saline and... | reverse complement strand
TTCAACAGCGGATCGTTTGCACTCGTCTCCCTATCTCATACCTGACAGGTTTAATCCCGCCTTTTCCTTAACGCTCACTACCAAGGCTCTTTACCTCAGCAGCTTAAGGTGGTTTGAAGCCCGCTCCTGCAAGCCGACTCCGGGGGGCCATCCCCCATCTTCCGCATAGTTCCTACACTCTATCTTAAAGTGTTCCTCGTGGCGCACCCCCGTCCCCCTGACACTTCATTTAGATCAACGATGGGAGAAAGGTGGCCAGGCCGGGGAAAATGATCAGCAGGGCCAGGGCCACAACGATAGCAAACAGAAAGGGCCAGATGCCCCTGAAGATTTTTTCCAGGGGCACATCACCGGCCACACCCTGGATAATATAGACATTCATGCCTACAGGCGGTGTGATTACCCCCATGGCCACAACCATAACGATGATTACCCCAAACCAGATCGGATCGTAACCGAGAATATCTACGGCCACAGGCAGAAAAATGGGAATTGTTAAAAGTATCAGGGCCAGGGCGTCGATGAAACATCCCAGGACCAGGTAAATTAACAAAATCAGGGCAATTACGGCAAAGGAAGGCAGGGCCAGTTCGGAAGCCCATTCGGCCATGGCAAAAGGAATGCGGCTGATGGCTATAAAACGGCCAAAAACAACCGCCGAGCCAACCAAAAGCATAATCATGGCCGTGGTCCGGGTCGTGTCTGACAGGGAACGAACAATGATAGAGGCATTAATCCTCCTCTTTAAGGCCGTTACCAGCAGGACGCCGGCAACACCGACCGCTCCGGCCTCAGTCGGCATAAACCAGCCCGCAAAAAGGCCGCCCAGTGAGATGGCGAATACTACCATCACTTCGACCAATCCTCCACCCAGGGCCATATAGCGTTCACGCCAGCCCGACCTGGGGCCGGGCGGGCCCAGGTAAGGATATTTACGGGCCAGGAAATAGATCACCAGCATGTAGAGGGACATCAGCAGTATCCCCGGTATGATACCGGCCAAAAACAACCGCCCCACCGACTGTTCGGCGGCAATTCCGTAAACGATAAAGATCACGCTCGGCGGAATCAGGACCCCGATAGCCCCACCCGCCGCCACGCTGGCAGTTGATAGCGAAGTATCGTAATTATATTTTCGCATTTCCGGGAGGGCAATTGCGCCGATGGTGGCTGCAGTGGCGGTATTGGAGCCGCAAACAGCTCCAAAGAGGGCACACGTTGCCTGGGTGGCAATTGCCAGGCCTCCCGGCAGGTGCCCCACCATCTTGTAGGCCAAATCATACAACCGGGTTCCCATCCCGGCATGAAAGGCCAAAAAACCCATCAGGATAAACATGGGGATAACACTCAAAGAATAACGGGAAAAAGTGGAAAAGAATTCCGAGGTGACCATGGAAAGAGCGGCCGAGGTAGAAGTCAGGTAGCTAAACCCGGCAAACCCGACCATGGCCATGGCATAGGCAATGGGCATTTTATGGGCAATCAAAAGAAAAAAAACACAGATCCCGATCAATCCAACCATGGTGGGGCTCAAATCCGCTCACCCCCCACAAACTGTCGGAGCAGATTGAAAAAGACTGTCAGGGCCAGGGCCAGGAACCCAAAAGCGACCACATAAATAAAAGGATAAAAGATGATCTGGGTGGTCGGAGATACTTCACCGGTTACGGCAACCCGAGAACCGTAAGCAAAAAGGTTGTAAGCCACTAAAGCTAAAAATGCCATAGCTGGAATACTGATAACCAGGTTGATAATTTTTTGCGCCCCCGGAGGGAACTTTTCCACAATAAAACCCACCGCAATATGGCCGTTTTCCAGGGCACAGCGGGACAAGGCCAGCCCGACCACTGCAGCGGTAAGAAACCCGACCATTTCATAAGTGCCGAGAATCGAACGGCCCAGAAGGGCCCGTCCCAAAATATTTGACACAATCAGGATAGCAGTGAAGGCCAGGATCACTCCGGCCAGAAAATCGAGGGCCCGGTTAAATTTAATGACAACTGCTTCCAGTACTTGCACAGGTAATCACCCTTTATCGGCTGGTTAGAATGAAATAATCATTTTGACAACAATGGTAAATTAGTGCACTTCGGTCCCTTAATAGGCCGGTACCCGGGGCCTTATAAAAAATATCACTCCCGGGTACCGGCATCAGTTCCGCACAGGAACAGTCTTTACTCATATTCTTCAGCAAGACGCTTGACAGTTTCGAGAATTTTTTCGCCGTCATGGCCCAGCTCATTCATCTTGGAAACAAAGTCCTCCTGGATCGGCCGGACTCTCTCGATCCATCTTTCCATCTCTTCTTCATCCAGTTCGATTACTTCCTGGCCGGTTTCTGCAATTGCCCACTCCAGGGCATCTTCGTTCTGGGCATCCCAGAGGCCGGCGGCAACTTCTTCAAAGAAGCGCTCGTTTACATCCAGGAATATTTCCTGGATATCGGGAGACAGCCCCTCCCATTTCTCCTGGTTCATGGTTACAAAAAATACGGCATTGTATAAAAACGGGGTCCTGGTCAGGTAACTGGTTACTTCAGCATGACGCCACCCCTTGAGAACTTCTACCGGGGCCAGGTTACCGTCGACCAGCCCGCGCTGGATAGCTTCGTAAGCATCAGGCTGGGGCATCGCTTCCGGGGTGGCTCCCAGAAGAGGCAGTGTATCGGCGCTCAAGCCGGCAGCCCTGATTTTCATCCCCTGCAAATCGTCCAGGTTCCGGACCGGATCCGTAGTAAAGAGGTCTCCCGGTCCGGTGGCCAGAACATACATCAATTCGGTATCCTGCACTTCGTCGGGCTGAAGTTCTTTAATACCCTCCCAGGCCACCTTGCTGGCCATATAAGAATCATTGTAGATAATGCCGGGCAGTTCAAATGCTTCCAGGACTGGAAAGCGGCCCCGGGTATAAAAGAAAGCGGAAAGGCCGATATCGGCCGTTCCGGCCTCAACCCCGCGGTAAATATCATCTGCTTCGATCAGGGTTTCGCCGGGATAGCTTGTAATTTCAATCCGTCCCCCGCTCGCTTCTTTTAGTTCCTGGGCCCAGCCCTGCACCAGTTCCGTTTCAGCGGGGTGACCGGCGGGGAAAAAGTGGGCCAGGGTAAACTCATAGCTTTGTTCTTCCTCTGCATGAACTTCATCATCATGTGTTTCAGCATCTTCTGTGTCGCCGGCGCCGCAGCCGGCTCCCAACGCCAGTAACAGCGCCAGGCCGATAAACAACAATACTTTTTTCATTTTGTTCCTCCTCACTATGGTTGATCATTGATCAACGGCCAGGGCAAAAAGAAATACTCCGGTTGGAGTATTTTCAGGCAAAAATATGCCGGTCATTGACCGGCATAGGGGGGCTTATACCAACCCTGCCGTCCTACCGTGCTACATCTAATGATTTCGCTATGGCCGCTAAAATTCCTTCCTTTAGGACGGCAGGGTTTAGATATTTTTTTTTAAAAGGTCAGGATAGCATCGGCATCAAGGGACAGGTCATTCAGGGTTGCTGCCCCGGCTATCGTAGCCTCGTCGATCAGATCTTCCGGCTTAATTTCGCCCCCAAACAGCTGCATGCTTTGCTGGCAGGCCATAATCTTGATGCCCTGGCCGGCAGTTTGTTTAAGCACTTCCAGCAGGCTGGGAAACTCGCCGATTTTTACCTTTTCCGCTTCGCCCTTGACCAGGTTCTTCAAGCCCAACCCCAGGAAATATACGGTCGGCTCCACGTCCATCGCTTTAGCGGTCTGGGCCAGGATTAACGGGGAATAAAGCCTTTCCGGGGTATCGGTCCCGCTGGTCTGCACGTAAAGAATCTTCTTTTTTTCAGCCATCTTACTCATCCTCCCTATTATTATTCCCTTTCAAAATAAAGTAATGATACTCGTCTCCATCACGCTCTATTTTCACTACACTATGGCCGGCCCGCTTGGCCCAGCGGGGAATATCTTCTGCTGAAGCGGGATCATCGGCGATTAATTGCAGCAGGGTATTTTCTTCAAGCTGATCTACTTCTTCCCTGGCCCGCATAACGGGTACAGGGCAGTATAAGCCTACACAGTCGACCCGATGAATTTTAAGCCTTCCATCTTTGCTGCAAGTAAATTGATCATCCTGTGGATCCGGGCAGATAGGCTCATCACAAAAAGGACAGCTGCAGAGCCCTCTACCGGGTTGCTCATTCATGTTTTTATCAATCATTGCTTACCCTCCCCCTGTTTTTCCAGGTAATCCTGGATGGCCTTGTGCAGGGCATCTGCACCCAGGTTCGAACAGTGCATCTTGTTCTGCGGCAGCCCGCCGAGTTGTTCGGCCACCTGCTTATTGGTGATATTTAGGGCTTCCTCGATTGTTTTTCCCCTGGCCATTTCTGAAACCATGCTGGATACAGCTATAGCGGCCCCGCAGCCAAAGGTAAAATACTTCACATCCTCAATGCGGTTGTCTTTTACTTTAATTGTAAACTTCATCATATCGCCGCAAACCGGGTTACCTACCTCTCCGACTCCGTCGGGGTCTTCTATTTCTCCGATATTGCGGGGATTGGTGAAATGTTCCATAACCTTTTCACTGTACATTGGCATTGTTCTTCCCCTCCTTAAGGTACTGGTGATAAAGCGGTGACATATTTCTGAGCAAACTGGCCACCTCGGCCATCTGACCGGTAATATAAGGGATGTCTTCCTCCCTGCTTTCCAGGCCCGGAGCTAACAACAGCGAACCCTGAGCCAGTTCAGGAGGCAGACCGATAGCTTCCAGCACGTGTGAAGATTTAAGGGCCTGCGAGGTGCAGGAAGATCCGCTGGAAACATAGATTCCGGCCATGTTAAGGCGCATCAACAGGGCTTCTCCTTCGACAAACTCCACAGAAATGTTCAAATTGCGGGGCAGTCGTTTTTCGGGGTGCCCGTTCAGGTGCAGGTGAGGGACTTCTTCAAACAGGCTTTCCTTTAGCTTGTCCCTGAAGGAGCCTATCCGAAGGGCCCGCTCGTCCAGGGATTCATGGGCCAGGCGGGCCGCCTCGCCCAGGCCGACAATTGCCGGTACGTTTTCTGTTCCCGCTCTCAGGCCCTTTTCCTGGATCCCTCCTTCTATCAAGGGACGCAGGCGAACTCCCCGGCGCACAAATAAAGCTCCTGTGCCCTTGGGTCCGTAAAACTGGTCACCGGCCAGGCTTAACATGTCTACACCCATCTTGTCGACATCAAGCGGTATCCATCCTGCCGCCGCAGCGGCATCGGTATGAAAGGGGACCTCTTTCTCACGGGCAATAGCAGCCAGCTGTTCGATCGGCTGGATAGTCCCTATTTCGGGGTTGGCGGCCTGGATAGAAACCAGGACAGTCTGATCGGTCAGGGCCTCTTCCAGGCGGGCCGGATCAACCAGGCCCGAACTGTCAACCGGCAGCCTGATGATATCGTAACCTTCTTTTTCGAAACTCTTCAACTGGTTCAAAATAGAAAAATGCTCAACAGCGGAAGTTATAATCCGGTTGCCTTTCTTTTTACCCGCCGCGAGAATCCCTTTCACAGCCAGGTTGTTAGCTTCAGAGGCTGAAGCAGTAAAGATCAGCTGGTTTTTCCCCAGTTCTTCAGCGCCAATCAAAAGCCCTACCTTTGCCCTGGCTTCTTCCAAGGCTTCTCGTGGTTTCTCTCCCAGGCTGTGCCCACTCGAGGGGTTACCGTAATGTTCGGTAAAATAAGGGATCATTGCTTCCAAAACTTCTTCCTCTACCGGTGTAGCCGCTGTGTAATCGAGGTTAAAGGTTTTCATAATAACATCCCTTTCCTTTTCTGACTGGAAATTTGGTCTAATTAAATCCTGCTCATATTTTTTCGGTTTTTCTATATTTCGCCTTGACTTAAACTGCATTTATTTATATAATTCCTATTAGAATTATAGGCTATATGCAGAGAAATGTCAATACAGTTGATGAGCTGCTCCTGGTAACGACGGAGTAGCTGGCAAAAGGTTTTACAAAAGGCTTGTGGAATTAGGACTATACGCGCTGCGTATAAATATACTTATTTAAATAAGGAGTGATTGACCATGAAAACTAAAGAAAACTTGATGGAAGCATTTGCCGGTGAGTCGCAGGCCAATCGGAAGTACCTGGCCTTCGCCCGGAAAGCCGAAAAAGACGGCTTCAAAAATGTGGGACGGATCTTTCAAGCCATTGCCGAGGCGGAAACGATCCATGCCCTGAAGCATTTTGAAATCGCCGAAAAAATTGGCGATACCCTTGAAAATCTCGAAGCGGCAGCGGAAGGAGAACACCACGAGTTCACCAAAATGTATCCTGAATTTATTGAAACGGCCAAGCAGGAAGACCAGGACAAGGCCCTGCAATCATTCGAGTATGCAAATGCGGCCGAAAAAGTACACGGGGGCATATTTAACGATCTAAAAGAAAAGGTGGCTGCCGGCAGCGATACCGATGACAAAGCTGTATACCTCTGTCCCGTCTGCGGATGGGTAGGCCTGGATCCGGCCCCGGATAAATGCCCGATTTGCAACACGGCCAAAAAAGCATTCAAACAATTTTAAATATGGCATGCGGCCCGGGTGCTACCCGGGCCTTTTAAATAATCATTCTGAAACCCGCTTAAACTGGCTCGATGAAATCTGCAAAGATAGTGGAATGCAGGAGGTAATCGCGCTTATATTTGACCGCCAAATTATAAAAATACCGGATCAGGGAGGGAAGATCTTCGGGCTGCCGGTTCAAATAAATCTCTTTTTCCGGCCACTGCGCTTCCCGTTTAAAATACCCCCAGATATGATCAACCACATTGGCCAGAGCGGCAGTATCAACCGGTCGGGCCATGACGTTAGCAATTATTTCGATTAATTCCCCCGCATCCTGCAGAGGACAGCTATCAAGAGGCCGCAGATAGGCCTGGATATCTTTATAATGGTTATAGCCGCGGGCCATGACCGAATATTTATGGTGGGCCCAGTAGGTAAAGCCATCTTTCGGTAAAGGGATCCTTCCGGCCCGCTCTTTTTCACGGTTTTTTTGCTCCAGGATAGCAAACTGCCGGAGCGGTTCATCAACATATTCCGGACCATTTTCCTCTGCGCGCAAGGCTTCCGGATCCCATTTCGAAGAAGGTTCTCCACCGCAGGGACTGCTGTGATTGAAGCCCCGGAGCGCCATTTCCAGGACCGTCAGATCATGAACCCGCTTAAGCCCATTGGGCCTGCCCTGCCAGCGCCTGGTCTCAGGATGTTTGGCATATCCCTTCTTACCCCCTGTGATGATGCTGTAAAGGGCATGGATCTCGGCGTGCTGTCCGAGCAGGTTTGGACGGGATAAATATCCCGGATGAATATCCCAAACTCGCACTTCAAAACCATCCTTTCTATCTGCTATTTAAAAGAAGCAGTCCTGGTTATATTGTTATCTTACCGCGCCGGGCCCGCATTTATTCGTAACTTTTAATTCTCTGTCACACACCGTGCCTTTTAAGGCCCTCCGGTTTCAGTAAGTGACACAAATTGTTTGACTGTCTTACGCCGATAAGCTATTATTTTAAAAAGCCTTTCTGGACAGGCTAAATCAATATAACGAGGAGGAGTAACAATGCAAAGCTATATGTGCGAACTCTGCGATTATACTTATGAACCCAAAAACGGTGATCCTGAAAACGGCATAGCGCCCGGAACCGCCTTTGAAGATCTCCCCGATACCTGGGTCTGCCCGGTATGTGGAGCCGATAAAGATGAATTCCAGGCTGTGCCTGATACTGCTTAAACCTTCTGTCTATAAGCATAGCTTCCGGCTAAATGATTAGCAAAGCCGGCCGGTTTAACATGCGCTACCTGCCGGCCGGCTTTTGTTTTCCCTGTAGTTATAAATCTTGCATGCTTACTGGATTTCTTTTACCGTCAATCCGCCCAAAATCCAGATTCCAACCCAGTCTATTACAAATGCTTTATCCATCATTTCGTTGCGGACATAAAAGGTAATTCCATCCACTTCTTTCCGCTGATAATTATCTTCAAGTTCTGGTTTACCTGCTTGCACGGCAGGGGTAACAAAAGAACCCCCTCACCCGCCGCGGCAGGCCAAATAAAGAGTGTAAGGCCTGGAATTGTTGCTCATTTTTTCCCGGGCCTTCTCTGTTATTTTAATTTTTGCCATAAAAATCACTCCCTGCTATCAAATATCATGCTTTTAAAAACCGGCGCCTTTTAGGCGACTTCAATAATTCTTGTTTCCATTATAACACAAATATACCCCCATGGGTATACCTATCCGGCAGGATTGTTGATAGCTGCTGTAGAAATAGCAATTAACCAGGACCCTGAAAAACCGATGCTGGAGGTAAAAATGAAAATTTTAGCAGCCCCGGATAAATTTAAAGGAAGCATGAGCGCTTCCAAAGCGGCAGAAATGATTGAACAGGGCATCAGGACCGTGATCACCGATGCGGAAATATTCAAGTTCCCCCTCTCGGACGGCGGAGAAGGCCTGGTTGAATCACTGGCCGGCAAACCGGGTGGAGCTGTTAAAACCGCCTCTGTAACAGGGCCTCTGGGCGATAAGGTAGACGCTGTTTTCGGTTTAACCGATGGGGGAAGGACTGCAGTCATCGAAATGGCCGCCGCTTCCGGGCTGGCCCTGGTCCCGGAGGAAAAACGCGATCCCGCCATCACTACCACTTACGGAACCGGTGAATTAATCCTGGCTGCCCTGAACCAAGGCTGCGAAAAACTGATTATCGGGATCGGGGGCAGCGCCACCAATGACGGGGGCGCCGGTATGGCCAGGGCCCTGGGCGCAAAGTTCCTGGATCGGAATGGGCGACCGCTTCGTGAGGGCGGCGCTGATCTTATCCGCCTCGAAAGCATTGATATTTCCGGCCTTGACTCTCGCCTGAAAAAAATTGAAGTCCTTGTGGCCTCCGACGTCGACAACCCCCTGACCGGCCCCAGGGGCGCTTCCCACATTTATGGGCCCCAGAAAGGGGCTACCCCGGCCATGGTGGATAAACTGGACCGGGCCCTGAAAAACTATGCCCGGGTCATAAAAAAAGACCTTGGCCTGGAGGTTGAGAACATACCCGGAGCGGGAGCGGCAGGTGGCCTGGGCACGGGGTTGATCACCTTTTTGCAGGCCAGGCTGTTATCCGGAATTGAACTGGTCCTGGATGCCCTGGAGATCGATCGTTACCTGCCGGGCTGCCACCTGCTGATTACCGGTGAGGGGAAGCTAGATTTACAATCGACCTACGGGAAAGCTCCGGTTGGCATTGCCCGCAAAGCAAAAGAACACCGGGTCCCGGTCATCGCTCTAACAGGACAGCTGGAAGGCAACACCGAAAACTTTCACCGGGAAGGAATTACGGCCTGTTTTGCCATCGCCAACGGCCCGCTGGACCTGGAAGAATCAATGCGCAAAGGCCCTGAACTGCTCAAAACAAAAACGGCCGAGCTGATCCGCATCTGGATTGCCGCCCGGGCCGTCAAATAAGGCTTTATAGTAACAGCTGTTAAGAAAACGTTACCATCAAAAACATATATTACGCACTGTTATTCCTCTTCAGGTTCTTCATCTTCTGCTTCATCTTCTTCATTTAAGTCTTCTATTACAAAATGTCTTTCACCATCTACTTCAATTTCATATTCTTCGATTACAGTTTCTCCTTCCAGGTCAATGGCCATTAGATCATAAGTATCGGGTTCGGCAAAGAAAAATTTGCTGATCCCGGCGGGGATGACCTCGTCTCCAAGCCAGTTTTCACCCCAGTCTTCACTCTCAGTCGGCGAAATATAAAGAAAGCCGATATCCACTTCGGTATCATTTGTCACCAGGATCGGAACTTTGTCTTCATTGCCTACTTCCATCCGGAAATCTTCACTAATATTCCGGGCCGCCGGAAGCACGAAATACTCAAAGGTCATGGGAATAACAGTATATTCCCCTTCTGGCAGAACAAAGGATACCGTTTCTCCCGGTTCGATTACTTCCTCGCCAAGTAAATCTTCACCCCACTCATCCATCCCGGTGCCGTAAAAAAGGGCGTAAGAAATAGTAATATCTTCTGTTTTGTTGGCCACTTCGATAGTAATCTCGTTTTCATTACCCTGGTCAAGATCATTGTTTCCACAACCAAACAGCAAAAACAGGCTGGAAATGCAGATCAAAACCGCTATTGTTTTCTTGACCATAAACAACCTCCGTTAATTATCGTCACAGTTAAAAATTTCGATACCGCAACTTTAGATTGGTATTAAGCAAAAAACAATCTCCCACTGTCTCATTAACGGGATCACCCTTACCTTTGTCATTTTACCATATCCACTTGATTATTCAAGGCACATAAAATCAAACCGCCTCCGCAGCAAATCCCTGTAGTCCTTAAACAGCCCGTCATCATAGAGTATTCCTAAATAAACCGCCTAAATGATATAATCATATAAAATCCGGGATACCGCAAGCAACCACCCGGTCACCGGGGGAAGCTGGACCATAAATCAAGGATCTATTCATATTTTGATCATTTTTATTAATCAGGAACTGAACCGGGAGCTGATCTGACTTGATCCATAATCGTGACGCCCAGCAAAGCCTGGCAGCAGAAGTCTCAGCCAACTTAGCCTACGAGGGCCACCGCAGGTATGTTCTTCATAACGGCACAGTCTGCACCCCCTGGGAGCAGTTTTACGGGGGAGTAGCGGTCTGCGGGGAACAAATCGACCGGGTGTTTCCCGGTGATGTCCCGGAACCGCTGGCCCGGGAAGGAGGCCTGTTGATTGACTGCCGTGGTGGCAGGATCATGCCCGGTTTTATAGATCTGCACCTGCACGGCGCAGGGGGTCATGACTTCACCCTGGCTTCTTCCGAAGAAGCAATTCACGCTGTTTCATATCACGCCGCAGCCGGCGGCACCACCACGGTTATGCCTACCCTGGTTTCCGCTCCCCTGGAGCGAATCAAAGAGGCCGGGGAAATGATCAGGCAAACCCGGGCGAAAATAAGTTCTCCCTACCTGGCCGGGCTTCACCTGGAGGGACCGTTTTTCAATCCCTGGTACAAAGGCGCCCATCCGGAAGCTTACCTTGCGAAACCCGAACCGGCCCTGATCGAAGACCTCATTTCCTCCCTCGGAGATGTGCTGGGTATGGTTACATTGTCTCCGGAACTGCACCATGCTTTTAAGGCCATAAACCGCCTGGACGATAACGGCATTGTAGCAGCCGCCGGCCACAGCGGGGCTACCTTCGAAATAATCGAAAAAGCAGCGGCCCATGGACTCCGCCATGTTGTCCATACTTTCTCGGCCATGCGTCGGTTTCATCACCGCTCTCCCGGTGTCCTGGGCGCCGCCCTGACCCTGGACAATCTCAGCGCTGAAATTATTGCCGACGGCATTCATACTCACCCTGCAGCGGTTAAACTTTTTTTCCGGACAAAGCCAACTGACAAAGCAATTTTGGTCACAGATGCCCTGGCCGTATGCGGTCTGCCTGACCGCGAATGCCGGCTCGGTGAAAAAACGATCATCAACCAGGGTGGGAAAGCGTTACTGGAAGACGGCACCCTGGCCGGCAGTATCCTGACCATGAATCGGGCCCTGGCCGGCGCCGTGAAGATGGCTGGTTTGCCCCTGGAAAAAGTGCTTCCTGCGGCCACAATCAACCCGGCCCGGGTGCTGGGACTGGAACATAAAAAGGGATCTTTGGAAAAAGAAAAAGACGCCGACATAACAGTAATCGACGCCCACTATAATGTGATGCTGACAATTTGCCGGGGAAAGCCTTTTCTGATCAGGTGAATTCCGGCTATGAACTGCGCAGGCAAACTACCTCTTTTCCGGGCATTATTGTTCCGTCGCCTTACTGTTCTTCAAGCACCGGGATTGTGTTTTCATCACCGGTAGCGACAAATTCAACCGACAATTCTGTTTCTTCCACTACGGCCAGATCATAAGGGTATGTTATGGCCTGGGTAACCATTTCATCTTCGCCCGGTTCGGTAAATTCTGCAGTCACTACCAGAGTATCGTTCTGCTTTTCAAGCTCATCAATTTCCACAATATAGCCACCGGTTGGTTTTTCTCCGTAGGTGACAAGGATATAGAGTAAACCGTTATGAACCCGGGCTCGGCCGCCAAATTTATCCCTGGAATCTTCAATCCACGCTTTTATCTCTTCCGGGAGTTCCTCTCTCTCTTCAGGATCCAAGGGGGTTACCACCTCTCCCTCTTCTTCGACTTCCCCACAGCCATAAACAAAAAGCACGCTTACAACCAGGAAAGTGATCAAAATCATTTTTTTTAGCATTTTTTTGCCTCCTTTCTTTTATTATACATCGAGCTTTAAGCCTTTTTTATCTCCCTTTTTAACTTTACAGTTTCTCTATAATAAAGATTTTATTCTACGGAGATTTTACTCTACAGTGGAGACAATTGCCAGGAAGATCTAGTTGCATTTAAGCTGCTGTGGACTTCCAGCATTTTTGCTGATAAAAAAATACAACCAAACATATAATTACTACTAAACCTATTGACATGACAGGAATGATTGCGTATAATACAATTAAGAAATCGGAGTTGCAGTAAAAGTAAATAGTTGGCTAAACTCACCTACCCGCATCAGGGTGGCAGGTAAGACACGAAAAAATTTAAACAGCCCCCTTAAGGTTCCTGCTGCCCTGAAAATATAATGGGCCGGCGGGAAAGGTGATTCACATAAAACGCGGGGATAATGCTTTGCCATAATGGTCGAGCGTTATTACCCGCGTTTTTAATTGTTTCTTGAATACAGCTTTCAAAGACGCTGTTTTCACCGGTTTAAACATACGGCACGATAAAACAGTTAAACAGTCCGGACAACCCCGGTCAGCTTGTTTGCCTGAGGTTTACATGTTAAAATCCGATTTAAGAACAGACCCCGGCCGCTACCCGGACCGGAAGCCGCCTTTTAACCATGAAAAACAAGAACCGCCGGCTAATAAGCAAAAGAGGTGAGCGTTCCAATAGCCGGTTTAAAATTTGAAGACGATCCTGGTCGCTTTACTGGACGCAGCTGGAGCCATTTATCCAGTTTGGACGGCCAAGATTTAACCGGCAGGTGAAAAATGACCGAGAAAAAACTACATTCCTTTGCCCAGGGGCAGGTTGTTGAACTTGAAATCACCGATCTGAATCACCGCGGTGAAGGAGTGGGCAAAAAAAACAATTTTACCCTGTTTGTCCCGCAAGCCCTGCCCGGTGAATCAGTACGCGTTATCATCAGCGCTGTCCGTAAAAACTTTGCCATAGCAGAACTGGTTTCCCGCCATAAATCATCCCCAAACCGGGTAAATCCTCCCTGCCCATATTACCCCGATTGCGGGGGCTGCCAGATCCAGCACCTTTCCTACGAGAAACAGCTGGAATGGAAAAAAAAGCGGGTTACTGAAACCCTGCGGCGTATTGCCGGTAAGGAACTTACTGTGAAACCGGTCCTCGGAATGAATGAACCCTGGCGCTACCGCAATAAAGCCCAGATCCACATCGGGATGGCCGGCGAACAAGTTACAGCCGGCTTTTATCAACAACAAAGCCACCAGATTATCAATATTTTGGACTGCCTGATCCAGCACCCCCGCAACTGCGAATTGATCAACGCCATCCGCCATGCAGCCCTGGAATTAATAAGTGATGAAAAAACATCCACCACCGGGGATCCCCTGCCTGTCAACAGGGCCGACATCCGCACCTCTTTTACCACCGGCAAAAGCATGGTTACATTAATTGGCCCCGCAAGAGGAGATAATTTTGATTTAAAAAGATATGATCAGTCACCCCTGAAAAGCAAGCTCGGCCATATGGCCGAACTAATTAACAGGGAATCAAAAAATCCGCCTGCCGGAATCTCTTTTTATCAACCGGGCAAAAAAGATGGACGCCAGATTACACTTTGTGGACAATCATACCTTGAAGAAAAAATCACACCTTTTCATTACCATATTTCTCCCCGCTCTTTCTTCCAGGTTAACCCCGCACAGGCAGAAATACTTTACGAGCAGGCTGCTTTTTTATCCGGAAAACCCGCCACCGCCTACGACCTCTACTGCGGCACAGGGAATTTTTCTCTCTATTTAAGCCGGGCGGCAGAGCAGGTGATCGGGGTTGACTCGGACAGTTCAGCAATTAAAGATGCCAGGAATAATGCCGCTCTGAATAAAACCGCCAATATAAGGTTTATTAATGCCCGGGCGGAGGAAATACCGGATTTGCTGCTGGAAGGAAAAGATCCGAAAACAGTGTTCATTAATCCGCCCCGCCAGGGTTGTTCCCCGGGTTTGCTGGACGCAGTTGTCCGGGCCAAAACGGAACGCATTGTCTATATTTCCTGTGATCCGGCCACCCTGGCCCGCGATATAGGCCGCCTGCAGGAAAGCAATTACGCTGCAGGCACGGTCCAGCCGGTGGATATGTTCCCTCACACCGGCCACGTAGAATGCGTAGCCCTGCTAGTAAGAAAGTAAAGCTAAGACAATCTGGGCAGCAGGCGCTGAATTAGAACAGCTGCGTATTTATTGCTAATGCTCCTGGAGATCGACAAAACTTTTATATGGAAATAAAAAGCTGGGAGGTTTTATAATGCCCGAATTGAAAAAAAGCGCTGATGTGATAATCATTGGAGCCGGTTTTGCCGGGCTTGCCGCCGCTATAGAAGCAGCTGAAGCGGGGGCTTCTGTTATAGTCCTGGAAAAAATGAAAGCCGCAGGGGGCAACTCCGTAATTAGCGATGGTTGCCTTGCCGCCCCGCAAACAGAAGCACAAAAAGCGGCAGGAATAGAAGATTCACCGGAGCTGATGTACAATGACATGATTAAAGCCGGTGAAGGCTTGAATTACCCTGCACTGGTCAAAACCGTAACAGAAAAAGCTAAAGAAGCATATTTATGGTCCAAAGAGTACCTGGGCGTGAAATACCTTGACCGGATTGACATCTTCGGCGGCCATTCGGTAGCCCGCTGTCATACATCAACATCCGTTGCCGGCCTGGACCTGGTAAAGAAGCAGCTCAAGCGGCTTAAAGACTTAAGTGTGCCTGTTCATACCGGCATTTATGTAAAGAAAATCTCTACTGACAATAACGGCCGCGTCAATGGCGTAATAGTATATGAGGGGTACCAGTACAAAAATGGAACCGCCGGCCCGGAAAAAAAGATCCAGGCCAACCAGGCAGTGATCATTGCCTCCGGCGGATTTGGCAGTGACATACCTTTCCGCCAGGCGCAGGATCCCCGCCTTGATTGCTCCATATTAAGCACAAATAAACTCTTTGCAACCGCAGAAGTATTAAAAGAAGGCCTGGCTGTGGGCGCCAACCCGGTTCATTTGTCGAGGATTCAACTTTTCCCGTGGGCCTCCCCGAACGAGAAAGGATTCGGGGCCGGTCCCAGGTTTGGCAACTATGTTGTTCTCCCGCACGGTCTGATTGTTGATCCGAAAACCGGAGCCCGTTTTGTAAATGAATTATGCAACCGCAAAGAAATGGGCGAGGCTTTAATGAACCTGGGACACCCCGCTGTAGGAATCGCCGACGAGAATGGGGTTGTTACTGCCGGATGGGATATTTCCCGGGCCCTTAAAAAAGGTATCGTCAAAACATTCACTTCCCTGGATAGCCTGGCCGAACACTTCGATATTGATATCGAAAACTTTAAAAAAAGCATAGACAGGTTCAACGACATGATCAAAAACGGAAGGGACGATGACTACCAAAAGCCCCTGGTTAAAGAAGCCTCACCAGTAATCACCCCTCCCTTTTATGCCATGGAAATGTGGCCAAAGGTCCACTACACCATGGGTGGAATCCAGATTGATGCTTCAGCCAGGGTTATTCACCGCAATCAACATCCTATCCCCGGCCTTTACGCTGCCGGAGAGGTCACCGGGGGCATTCACGGAGCCTGCAGGCTCGGTAGTTGCGCCATCACCGAATGCCTGGTTATGGGCCGTATTGCAGGCAAAAATGCAGCCGCGCCCGGATTATCTTAACGCCGGACCAGCAGGCGGCCGGCTAAAAAGGCGGTGACCGGGACAGCGGCAATGAGGCCGATGCTTCCGGCCGCCCCCCGCACAAACTCAGTAGCAATTATATCCATGTTGATCACTTTCAACCAGTCCATCTCATAGCCCATAACCAGAAGCAGCATCGGGGTAGCAGCCCCGACATACGCCAAAATCAGGGTATTGGCCATGGTCCCCATAACATCACGCCCCACGTTGAAAGAACCCCTGAAAAGATCCCGGCCGGAAATATCGGGGCTGGCCTGTTTAATTTCCGAAGCCGCCGAAGCTACCGACATCCCGATATCGGTAATCGCCCCGAGCGAGCCGATTATAATGCCGGCAAAAAGCAGCCCCCGAAAATCAATAGTCTGGTCCAGGAAATAAAGCATCTGAGCCTCGTGGCTGCCAAACCCGGTCAGGCGGGCAATGCTGCCAGCCCAGAAAGCCATTAACCCGGCAACTACGACCCCGCTGATCGTGCCCAGGATGGCCACCAGCGATTTCATATTAAGGCCGCCGATCACAAACAGGGTAAAAGTAATAGCCATTGAGGCCATAACCACCGCCAGCGGGATCGGGCTGTAACCGAGAAGAAGCAGGGGCAAAAGGAACTGGAAGATGAGAAAGATAGTCACCACCAGGGTAACCAGGGTTTTTAAGCCTTTCATCCGCCCCACCAGTAGCAGGACCAGGACAAATACACCCAGCAGGTAATAGACTCCACGGTCACGCGCCAGGTCTTGAACATAAACCTGGTCAAAACTGCCTTCTTCACCCAGGGCTACCACGATCACTTCCTGACCCTCTTCCAGGATAAAGTCATACACAGGATCCCCTTCAAAAAAAGTGTTCAGTATTTCGAGCTCTTTTCCTTCAAAGGGCCCGCTGGTTAACTTAACCAGCACTTCCTGCTCTATGGCCGTGTAATAATCGTGGTGATCTTCCCGGGTTTCTTGCACTTCCAAAACCCGGGCCCGGTAATAATGTTCTTCTATATCCGCATCTTCTTCAAAAGGCGCCTCCCCGGGGGGATCTTCCGGTACCGGCTCGTCAACTGCCATTTCTCCTGCCGGCCTTTCGCCTTCTAGCAAGCCTTCATCCAGGATTTCTTCTCCAGAATAACCCCAGGCCGGCATGGTTATAGCAAATAGAGTGGCGATGATTAAGACTGTAATTTTAAGCATTAATGAACCTCCTGCGGGCTTGATTCTACCCGGCTCCTGCCGTATTATGGATTGCTTCCGACAGGGTGGGGTGGACGTGGATCATATCATACAAATCATGCACCGTCGCACCAAACCTTATGGCCGCAATCAGCTCATGGATCAATTCACCCGCTTCCGGACCGATCATTACGGTCCCCAGGATTTTACCATTATCCTTATTGTCGACGGTCATTTTGATAAAACCAGCGTATTTTTCCATAGCCCGGGCCCGGCCCTGGAAGCGAAACGGGAAGTGATGAATGCCGACATCATAGCCTTTTTCTTTTGCCGCAGCTTCATCAAGGCCGACCGCAGCAATTTCAGGTTCGGTGAAAACAGCAAAAGGAATCAACCTGTGGTTGGAATTGATCTTTTCTCCTTGCAAAAAGTGGCGGGTGAGCAGGTTCGCATCATGCCAGGCCCGATGTGTAAACATCATTCCACCGGTGATGTCACCGAGGGCCCAGATGCCTTCCGCACTGGTCTTGAAAGATTGATCTACAGTAATATAACCGCGCTGATCGGTATCTACACCGGCCTTTTCAAGGTCAAGCCAATCACTGTTGGGACGCCTGCCGGTAGCGACAAGGATCTGCTCGGCGCTATACTGGACGGGTCCGTCCCCGCTTTCGTCTGTGGCAATTACCTGCCCTTGCTTTCTTTCAATAGAGCTGATGTTGGTGTCGGTCATAACCCGGATTCCCTCTTCATCGAGGAGTTTTTCGATTTCGTCCGAGATTTCCGGATCGAGGTTGGGAGCCAGACGATCGCCGCGCTGCAGGATCGTAACCTCCACACCGAGGCGGGCAAATAGCTGGGAGAATTCAAGGGCAATAATCCCCCCGCCCAGGATCAGCATGCTGCCGGGCAACTCCTTCATTTCCATAACGGAAGTGGAGGTCAGGTAATCCACTTCTTCCAGGCCCGGGACGGGCGGAACAGCCGTCCGGGCTCCGGCGGCAATGACAATTTTTGGCGCAGTGATGGTTTCTCCGTTTACTTCTATAGTTTTTGGACCGCTGAAGGCAGCCCGGCCTTCATAAAGGGTAATGTTGTCATTTCGCCCCACGTTTTTGTAGCCCCGGTCCCGGATCCTGCCTACCAGTTCATCTTTACGATTGACCATGGCCGGCCAATCAGCTCGTGGCGGTTCGGCCACTACTCCCAGTTTGTGAGCATCACGGACTGTCTGCATAACCCGGGCTGAACTGATCAGGGTTTTTGAAGGGATGCAGCCGATATTAATACAGGTCCCGCCCAGATGGCGCGTTTCTACCAGGGCGGCACGCCAGCCCTGTTTTGTTAACGGAAATATTAAATTCATTCCCGCCGTTCCTCCACCAATAACAATCAGATCATATTCTTTCATTGTTCGCCTCCTTCTCGCTTTAATGCCTGTCAACCTGGTCCCAGTTCATTAATCAAACGGCTTCGCAATTACTAACTATTGCCAGGCTCACTTTCCCTTACATATATGCCCTCCAAGCCTGCTGTTTTTCTTAATTTCCCACAAATAACTGGGTATAATAATGCCTGCCATCACTCCTGACATGAATTCCCACTCCCACATGCTGGTAGTTGCGATTCAGAATATTGCTCCTGTGGCCGGAGGAATTCATCAAGTTGTTGTGAGCAGAACGGACGCTGCCGTTAGAGTTCCAGGCAATATTCTCGGCCGCTGCCCGGTAACTGATACCGTACCTGCTGAGCAGTGATGTGAAGCTGCCGTAGGTCGGCGAATTATGGCTGAAATAATTGTTGACGGCCATATCCCTGCTCTTAGCCCGGGCGGCCTCTCTTAAATTGCTGTTTACCTGCAATGCCGGCAGACCGGCATTGCTCCTGGCCTGGTTAATATAATTTACCATCTCCTGTTCTTTGCCGGCGGCGGTAGTCCCCTGTGATGGTGCGGGAGCGCTATCCTGTTCTGCCGTTGCAGGTTCAGGTTCCGGCTCGGGCTCCGGTTCGGGTTCAGGCTCCGGTTCGGGAACCTCTTTTTCGCCGGGACAAAAGTCCCGGTCCTTTTCCACCGCAAAAAATAAATCATAATAATTAACCCGGTCTTCTTCCTGATCATCTATTTGTTCGTCATCTGGAACGGCTTCTTCAGGAAGATCCAGGCCGATCAGGTTGGCCGGGTCCCAACCGGCGCCGTCTCCACCATACTC
>Ga0207421_10003267_pt1 | contig 19386 bp, 24 predicted proteins | sample SodLakKL_010_SED_4_FD_187542 | JGI IMG/M metagenome (GOLD analysis project Ga0207421, IMG submission 187542) | Alkaline sediment microbial communities from Lake Tanatar, Kulunda Steppe, Russia - 8KL_010_SED (SPAdes) (version 2) | ecosystem: Environmental > Aquatic > Non-marine Saline and... | reverse complement strand
TCTTTCTGTTAAATGGTGCTCAGAAAAACGGGACTGAAAAAATGGCAAGACGCAAAAAAGCGATGACGACTGAGCCTGCTGAGCAGGTTCGCATCATGGCTGCATCGACTGCGCAGATACATGCGCCGTCATCTGTTCCGCTTGAAGATTGCGACATGGTGTTTTTTGCCAATGTCATTGATGAGTTTGCGCGAAGCGAGTGGACGGCGCATCAGTTGGAATTGGCGGCGATGTTGGCGCGGACGATGGCGGACTTGGAACGGGAACAGCGGTCCTTGCGCGATGAAGGTTCGGTGGTCACGACTGAAAAAGGCACGCCAGTTGTAAACCCGCGCAAGACAATTATTCAAATGCACGCCAGCACAATCTTGAGTTATCGTCGCAGTTTGTCTTTACACGCGCGCGCGCAAGGAGGCGAGGCAAGGGATGTTGCGAAAAGACGTGAAGCGACTAAAGCTATCGAAGCCAACAATCCGCTTGATGATGACTTGCTTGCGAGGCCGAATTGACGCGCGGGGAAAGGGTTATTGCGTTTATAGAGCGCTACGTTTTGACGCCAGAGGGTAAGCATGTCGGCAAGCCTTTAAAGCTTATGGAGTTTCAGAAGCGTTTTATTTTAGATATTTACGACAACCCCAAAGGCACAAGCCGCGCATATCTTTCTGTGGGGCGCAAGAACGGCAAAACCGTTTTAATTGCAGGGTTAGTTCTTGCGCATATTGTCGGCCCAGAGGCGCGGCAAAACAGTCAGATTATTAGCGGTGCGCGAAGCCGGGATCAGGCATCGCTTGTGTTCAAGGCGGCGGAAAAGATGATCCGATTGTCGCCTGAGTTAAGCCGTATTGCAAGGATTGTGCCAAGCACCAAGACGATCATCGGGCTTGCGAAGGGTGTTGAGTATCGGGCAATCAGCGCGGAGGCTGGCACTGCGCACGGGCTTTCGCCTGTCTTGGCAATCTTGGATGAAGTCGGGCAGGTTCGCGGATCTCATGATGCGTTTGTTGAGGCGATTGAGACAGCGCAGGGCGCGCATGATGACCCGCTGTTGATTGCTATAAGCACGCAGGCCGCGACAGATGGTGACTTGTTTTCAATATGGCTAGATGACGCTGATCGGGCTAAAGACCCGCGCACTGTTTGCCACCTATACACCGCGCCGAAGGGGTGTGATGTTACGGACAGAAAAGCTTGGAAGGCGGCTAATCCGGCGATGGGCGAGTTTCGCAGCGTGACAGATTTGGAAGACTTTGCAAAGCAGGCAGAGCGGTTGCCAAGCAAGGAAAACAGTTTTCGCTGGCTTTACCTGAACCAGCGTATTGAGGCTAGTTCGCCTTTTCTGTCTGCGTCTGAGTGGAAAGCAAACGCGGGCGAGCCTGAGCCTTATGATGGCGCGTCTTGCTGGGCGGGCTTGGACTTGTCGGCCAGTCGCGACTTGACAGCGTTTGTGATGGTGTTTCCGCGCGATGGCGTCATGCACGTTGTTCCGCATTTCTTTTTGCCTGCTGATGGCATTCGAGAGAAGTCTAACTTGGACAAGGTGCCTTATGCGACATGGGCGGATCAGGGCTTTTTGACGCTGATTGACGGGCCTGTGATTGTGCCTGCTGTGGTTGCGCGGCACATTGCCGAGGCGGCTGATCGTTATGACATTCAGTGCATTAGCTATGACAGGTGGCGCATTAACGACTTGAAGCGCGAGTTGGATGACATTGGCGCGGCGCTTCCGCTACATCCGTTCGGGCAGGGCTTTAAAGATATGGCACCAGCGCTAGATCGGCTTGAAAGATTGGTTGCAGAGCGCAAGCTTTGCCACGGTGGGCATCCCGTTATGAATATGTGCGCGGCTGGCGCGATTGCAGTTCGCGATCCGGCGGGCAACCGCAAGCTAGACAAGAGTAAGGCGACAAACCGAATTGATGGTCTGGTTGCATTGGCAATGGCGATTGGCGGCATGAGCGCAGACGTTGAGGCAACTATTCCACCTTCGCCTTGGGAGGACGAGGGCTTTAGGTTGATGGCCTAACGCCGCCTTGCTAATTTGCAAACTATGCGCTATGCTAATGCAAAGTTTGCAAACACGGCGGGCGCATGGGCCTTTTCGACAGGTTTAAAAAGGCGGAAACGCGGGCATCACTGGAAAATCCAGCGGTGCCTTTAAGCGCTGCGTCACTGTTCGATTGGGGTGGGCGGTCCGAGAGCGGCATTGTTGTCACTGACGAAACGGCATTGCAGGTTCCGGCTATCTGGGACGCAATCAACTTTTTGAGCGGCACGCTGGCGAGCCTGCCTGTGCATGTTCATCTAAAAACCCCGCAAGGCACTGAGCGCGCATCGCCAGAGTTGGAGCAGATCCTAAACGTTGCGCCGTCTGATTACGACACAAGCTTTGAGTGGCGCAAATACACTTTCGATCAGGTGTTTAGCTATGGCCGCGCGTTTAGCCTGATCGAGCGCAACAACGCGGGTCGCGTGGTAAATATTGTTCCGCTTGATCCGCGCGATGTGTCTGTGCAGGAAATTCCTGACTTCAGCACAGCGCGCAAGGTGGTGCAATATGTTCACAACAAGTCGGCCAAGATTTACAGCTTCGAGGATGTGATTGACATTCCTTGGATGAAGCACCGAGACTGCGTGAGCCATTATAGCCCCATTCAGGTTAATCGTGACATTATTGGTTTGGCGATTGCGGCCACAAAATATGGCAGCAAGGCGTTTCAATCTGGCGGCGTTCCGCCTGCGGTTCTGCAAGGCCCGTTTCAAAGCGCTGCGGCAGCTGTGCGGGCGTCTGATGATGTTGCCAACACAATGGCAAAGCTGGCCCGTGACGGGCGCCCTGTGATGGCCCTGCCGCTTGGGCATGAATTAAAAAGCATCGGCTTTAATCCTGAGCAGATGCAGCTTGTGGAGTTGAAGCGTTTTTTGATTGAGGAAGTGGCGCGCATCTACAGCCTGCCGCCCACGTTCTTGCAAGACTTGACGCACGGAAGTTTTAGCAACACCGAGCAGCAAGATTTGCATTTCGTAAAGCACACGCTGGCCCGCTGGGTGCGGCAATTCGAGCAAGAGTTGACGCTTAAATTGTTTGGACGCAGTTCTGACTTCTTCGTGAAGATGAATGTTGACGGGCTTCTGCGCGGGGACTTGAAAACCCGCATGGATGCACATGGCCGCGCTATTCAGACGGGCATCAAGACGCCAAACGAAGTGCGTTCGCTTGAAGATTTGCCGCCTATGGATGGTGGCGACAACCTGATGATGCAAGGCGCAACGGTTCCGCTTGTTTCGCAAGGAGGCAACGAAGATGAGTGACTTTGAGGTTCGTGCGGGCATTCCTGCGGAAATCAGGGAAGACGAAGATGGGCAAATTCGCGTTGCTGGATATGCTGCTGTCTTTGATGAGGAAACGGACGTCGGCGGCATGTTCCGCGAGGCAATCGCACCGGGCGCGTTTAGTGATGCTATTGGGCGCGATGACGTGGTGTTTCTTGTTAACCATGACGGCTTGCCTTTGGCGCGCACAAGATCCGGCACGCTGCGCTTGAACCAAGACGAGCGCGGATTGTATATGGAAGCTGACCTTGATCCGAACGATCCAGATGTTCGCGCCATTGTTCCCAAGATGAAGCGCGGCGATCTGGACAAGATGTCGTTTGGCTTCATCGCTGAACGTCAAAAGTGGGATGACATGGACAGCAAATACCCTAAGCGCACCATTCAACAGGCGCGTTTGATGGATGTGTCTGTGGTTACAACCCCTGCTTACAACGGCACCGAAATTGCGCTGCGTTCTTTGCACGCCGAAAAGGCCAGCATGTCGCAAGCAAAGCGGCGGCTTCGCATGAAGTCCCGATTCGTATAACGGCGGCTCCCGCTGTTAGCCCTTCCCCCTGCGCCTTGGGCAAGCGCTGAACAAGGAGGCCGATATGGCTGAAAGTAAAGCACTGCGGGAGAAGATGGCGAACCTTGCCACCGAAGCCCGTTCAAAGCTGTCTGAGATTGAAGACAATACACCTGAAGAGCGCGCGGCTGAAATCGAGCGCGAGTTTGACGCCATGATGGCGGAGCATGACAAGCTGGAAGAGCGTGTGAGCCGTGTTGAGCGTGCAGAGGCTGCGAAGCGCAAGCTGGAAGAAATCGATCAGCGGACGGCTGCTCCTGTTGAGCGCAAGGAAAGCCGCGCGATTGAGTTTGACGCGGGTGTTGATTATCGTTCTGCGTTTAACGAGTATCTGCGTTATGGATTTGGCGATCTGCCAAGCGAAATGCGTGCAGCGCTTCGTGAAAACCGCGCGCAATCCGTTGGCACCAACTCTGAAGGCGGGTTTACTGTTCCGACTGAGTTGATCCCTGAACTGATCCGCTCAATGGCTGCTTATTCGCCGCTGTTTGACGAGAACATCACTCGACAACTGGTGACTGCTGCGGGCAACCCGCTGACAATGCCAACTGTCAATGACACGTCAAATGTTGCTGTGCTGCTGGCTGAAAACACAGCGGCTGGTGAGGAAGATGCTGTATTTGGTCAGGTGACTTTGGGCGCTTACAAATACACTTCGGGCCTTATCAAAGTGTCGAACGAACTGCTGCAAGACACTGCAATCAACTTGGAAACTGAACTTCGCAGCTTGATGGCTGAGCGCTTTGGTCGTGGCGTTGGTGCGGCTCTTACAACTGGCACAGGCACCAACCAGCCAAACGGCATTGTGACAGCGGCTGGCGCTGGCATTACTGGTTCTGTTTCGACAATCAGCTTCGACAACCTGATTGACTTGCAGCACTCTGTTGATCCAGCCTATCGCCGCGCTCCAGGCACGGCCTTCATGTTCAATGATTCAACGCTGCAAGCGCTGCGCAAGATCAAGGACCAAGAGGGCAACTACATCTGGCAGCCTGCCAGCGTGCAGACGGGTGCAGCCGCAACCATCCTTGGCGAAGGCTATGTCATCAACCAAGCTATGGCCAACATCGGCGCATCGGCTGTGTCGGTTCTGTATGGCGACATGCAGAAGTTCATTGTGCGCCGTGCTCGCCCGATTGACATCAAACGGTTGGATGAGCGCTTCGCAGAGGCTGATCAGGTTGCCTTTGTCGGCTTTGTGCGGGTTGACAGCACAATCCTTGACAACGCTGCAATCAAGAAGCTGACGCACGCTGCTTCCTAATGCAAACGGGCGGGGCTTAGCGGCCCTGCCCTTCCTCTTGTGGAGGCGAAAACATGAAGATTAAGCTACTTACTAGCCGCGCGGGCATTGGCTTTTCGCAGCACTATGGAGAAGTCATTGATGTTGGGGCTGACGAAGGCGCGGATATGATTTCGCGTGGCGAGGCTGAACTTGTGCGTGAGCAAAAGATTGAGCGCGCTGTCAAGGCACCCCGCGAGAAGGCGGTGAAGTAATGGCAAAGCCACCGTGGGCAGGGCCGGGGCTTTCATGCGCAAACGCGCTTGAATTGATTGACCCGCCTGCACAAGAGCCGATTACTTTGTCTGAGGCCAAGGCGCAGTTGCGCGTTGACTTTAACGATGATGACGCGCTGATTGCGCGCCTGATTTCGGCTGCGGTTGCTTTTACTGACGCCAAGGGTGCGCTTGGCAAAGCGATGATCACCCAGAAATGGCGGCAGTTTGTCGGCACGCGCCCAAGCATAGTGCGCCTTCTAATTAACCCTGTTCAGACTGTCACTGCCATTCGCTACTTTGACACGGACGGCAACGAGCAGTTTGACGACTTGGCAAACTATAGCGTTTTTGCCACCAACGGATTTACTATTATCCAGCCAAAGCCCGGTTTTTCTTGGCCTGATGTTCAGGATCGCCCTGATGCGATTGGCGTTGATTATGAAGCTGGCTATGGTGACAACCCTGCTGACGTGCCGCAGACTGTGCGTCACGCGCTGATGATGCTTGTGGGCCATTGGTATGAGCAGCGCGAAAACACAAGTGACGGCAGGCCGCAAACCGTGCCGTTTGGCTTTGAGGAACTAATCGGCATCGAGCGGAGTTGCTGGTATGGTTGAGGCTGGCAAGCTGGATCGGCGCGTTCAGTTTCGACGCGCTGCGCTGTCGGATGACGGCTTTGCGCATGTTGAAACTTTCGCCAATCTCGGCACGCCTGTTTTTGCGCACAAACGCGATGTAAGCGATGGTGAGAAGTTTCGCGCTGGTGAGATTTCGGCGCATCTAACAACGCGGTTTCAGGTTCGCAGCAGCGCCTTCACGCGCGGCATCACTCCCAAAGACACGCTCACCTGCGAAGGCCGCGAATACAACATCTATGGCATCAAGGAACTTGAAGGGCGCAAGCGGCTTTTAGAAATCACGGCGGGCGTAAGGCTGGATAAATGACAGTTACAATGAAGCTGGAAGGGTTTGAAGGGTTTGAAAAAAACCTAGCGCAGCTTGAAAAGCTGGCAACGCGGAGAGCGGTTGCGCGGCGCTCGCTTATTAAGTCAGCCCAGCCTATGGCGGATATTGCGCAAGGCATGGCACCCGTTGGCGACACAAACACCCTTGCGCCATCTATCATGGTTGGCACTAAGCTATCCAAGCGGCAGGCGGCACTTCACCGCAAAATGTTTCGCAACGATCGGGCGGCGGTTGAGGTGTTTGTCGGCGCTGGGCCATTATCATCTGCGCATACGCAAGAGTTTGGAACTGCGCACCATGCGCCACAGCCATTCATGCGCCCAGCTTGGGATCAGGATCACAAGGCGTTGTTGCAAAGGTTGGGTGAATTGATGGCAAAAGAAATCGACAAAGCGATAACGCGCCAAGCGCGCAGGGCCGCGAGGAGCTGACATGGAAGAAGAGTTTCGCACAATCATGTTGAACACCAGCGCAATTAGCGAAGTTGTCGGCAATCGGATCAGCTTCAATTCCGCCACGCAAGGCGCTGCGCTTCCGTATATAGTTTTGCACGTTATAGACGATCAGGAAGAGCACACATACCAAGGGCCTGACGGGCTTTCTCAGGGCCGTGTGCAGGTTGATTGCTATGGCGCGACATATGGGCAGGCAAAGACGCTAAGCCGCCATGTGCGCGGCGCATTAGATGGCTACCGTGGGGGCCAGTTTTCTGCTATATTCCACGCATCAACAAGGGATAACCGCGAAGGCGGCACTAATGAGCCTGAGCGCCCTTTCACTGTCCAACTGGACTTCCTGACTAAATGGAGAACATAATATGAGCACAAACGCAGATATCGGTTATGATACCGTGTTCGCCATTAAGGTGGGCGCGAATTTTGTTGATCTGGCAGAGGTGTTTGAAGTTACACCGCCTGAAGTCTCAGTCGATCAGGTTGAGGTGACACACTTTAAATCGCCTAATCGGTCGCGAGAGTATATCCCGGCACTGAGCGACAACGGCACAGCATCAGCCAGCATGAACTACGTTCCAAACAGCTCAACGGATCAAACGCTAGATACGTTGTTGACTAGCGGCGATGTTGCTGAAATGCGCATTACATATCCCAATGGCGTCACTGTGACGTTTGACGCATTTGTTTCGGGCTATAGCAAGTCTATTCCGGTTGCGGATCGCATGACGGCTGAGGTCCAGTTCAAAGTGACTGGCGATGTTGTCCTAGCTGCGGCGGCGGCCTAATGGCAAAGATGCTGGGTGAAGTAAATGTAAGCGTGGGCAATGATCGGTATTGCCTGCGCCTAACCATGCGCGGCATTGCGGCGTTGCAGGATGAGTATGGGCAAAACCTTGATCCGATCTTGAACATTAAAGAAGGCGAGCTGCCGCATTTTGGAGTGTGCCTTCGCGTGGTGGAATTGGCCTTGCATCGTTACCATCCAGAGGCTGGGCCTGATGTTGCTGACGATATTTTGACGCAAGATATGGCTATCTTTGGGCAGTTGCTTGAGGCCGCTTTTCCCCAAGCTGAGGTGCAATCAGATGGGGAAAAAAAGAAGAAGGCGGCGGGCTAGACTTAGCCGAGATGCTTGTCGCCTATATTTCTGCGGGCCTGCCGCCGGATCGTTTCTGGCGGTTGTCGCCTCGCTTGTATATGTTGGAAATGAAGGGCGCATCTGCTAAGCTGGATCGAGAGCACCGGGATCGGGCTTGGCTTGCATGGCACGCTGCATATCTGCCAGATGCAAAGCGCAGGCCGAAGCTGGACGAATTGATAGGCGGAAAGATGAAGCATCACCCTAAGCCTTGGCAAGATCAACTAGCGGCATGGCAGCGCTATGCTGCATATAAGCAAGGGGCTAAGTGATGCAGGCAGTCATTGGCGCACTGAGGGCGAACCTTGGCCTAGACTCGGCGCAGTTTGAGCGTGGTGCCAAGCGTTCACAATCCGCATCTCAGAAGCTTCAAAAAGATTTGCGGCGCATGGCAACGGTTGCTGTTGCGGCGGGCGCTGCTTTAGCGGCAATGGCAACGCGCGGGGCCAATGAGATTGATAGGCTGGCCAAGGCGGGCGCGCGGATAAACACCACAGTCACAGGCATGAGGGCGCTGGAACTTGCTGCGGGCGAGGCTGGTGTGGGTATCGGCAGTCTAACTGACGCGGTGCAAAACCTTGACAGAGAAGTTGCTAGCGGTTCGCGCGGCGCGGCGGCAGCAATGGAGCGGCTTGGCCTTGCTGCGCAGGATCTGCAAGGGCTTGAGGCAGATCAGAAGTTAGCCTTGATTGCAGATCGCGTCAAGGAAATGGGCCTTAGCACTGGCGAAGCAACACAGCTATTGCGGGAATTTGGCATTCGCAACCGCGATATGGTTTTGCTGTTGATGCAGGGCGGTGATGCTTTGCGCAATGCGCGGAATGACATTCGGGATTACGGGCTTGCGCTGAGCCAAGTGGATGCGGCGGCGATTGAGGCTGCGAATGACCAGATCGGGCGCTTGCGGTTGGTGACTGACTTTTTGGCACAGAATTTGGCGCGGGTTTTGATACCTGCTTTTGGCCGATTGGCCGAGCGAATTACCGACAGCTTGCGCGAGGGTGGTTTATTGCGCGGCGTGATTAACGCAATTACGCGGGCTGGAATGTTAATGGCTCAGGCTATTGATATTGTCACAGAGAACCTTGACGCGCTGGTGAAGCTTTTTGCCGTGTTTGTTGGCGCTAAGATTGTTGTGTTTATTGTTAGTGTTGGATCTGCTATGGTTGGCTTGGCGCGAATTATTCGCACAACAGGCCTTGTTATGGCGGCGTTTAACTTAATTGCGCGCGCTAAAATTACCACATTGGCCCTTGTGGGTGCAGTTATTGCTCAAGTAACTGGCCAAATGGATAATATGGTTGGTTTTATTCAACGCACTGGCGCTGCGATTATGGCTGCACTGCCAGAGAGTATATCTAGCGGCATTGAAGGTATTAGAGATACGATTGTCGGTCTTGGCGCTGATATTGATGCGATAGACGCGCGCGGCGCTAATGTTTTTACAGGCGCAATGCAAGGCGCTGCACTTGCCGCAGATAGCTTTGGCGAAGCTGCGCGCGGAGCAAGCGGTGGCGTAAGGGCCTTGAATGAAGAAATCAAAGAAACGCCACTAGCGGTTGATGATGCCAAGGAAAAGTTCGAGCAACTTGGGCAGAGCATTCAGTCTAACATGGAGCAAGGCTTTATGTCGATCTTTGACGGGACAAAGCGCGCGGCTGATGCTTTCCGCGACATGGCGCGTCAAATACTAGCTGAATTATTCCGCGTGCTGGTGGTTCAGCGTCTTGTCGGATCTTTTGGTAGCGGCGGCAATGCTGGGTCAGGTATACTTGGCGCTATCGGCGGGGCCATCGGCGCAAACGCAAACGGCACAACAAACTGGCGCGGCGGCTTGACGATGGTAGGCGAGCGCGGCCCAGAGTTGGTAAACCTTCCGCGCGGTTCGCAGGTGGTTGATGCGCAAACAACGGCAAGCCGGATGGGCGGCGGTGGCGATGTGGTGCAGCATTTCAACTTTAACCTTGCGGCCAATGGCGATGAGAGCGTGCGCCGGATTGTGGCGCAGGCAGCGCCTCAAATCGTTGAAGCGGCTAAGTCTGGCGTTCTTGACGCGCGGCGGCGGGGCGGGTCTTTCCGCGCTGCATTTGGATGAGGTAAGGCATGGCAATTAGTTACCCGCTTTCACTGCCTACTCAGGCCGGAGTTGCAAGCGTCACGCTGCGCGCGGCTAACGTGGTTTCAGTGGCGCAAAGCCCGTTTACGTTTCGGCAGCAGGTTTTCAAGCACCCCGGCGAGAGATGGGAGGCGACTGTCACCTTGCCAGCTATGGCGCGGGCAAACGCAGAAAGCTGGGTTTCATTCCTTCTTGCGCTGAAAGGGCAGGCAGGCACGTTTCTTCTTGGCGATCCGGCCAATGCTGATCCGCGTGGCGCGCTTGCTGGATCGAGCGCAACGGTGCAGGTGCGCAGTTCTGTATCGGTTGGTGATACATCAATACCGCTGAAAGGCTTGCCCAATAGCATGACAGGCGCGTTATTGCCGGGCGATTATATTCAGCTTGGCGCAGCAGGCACGGCAACGCTGCATAAGGTGCTTTTGCAAGTGAACAGCAACGGCAGCGGGGAAGGCACGGCGGAAATATGGCCTGCCGTTCGGCGCGCAGTAGTGACAGATGAAGCGGTGGTTTTTAGCAACGCAGTCGGGCGGTTCAGGCTGGACAGCAACTCGCAGGATTGGCAGATCAACACAGCGCGCATTTATCAAATTAGCTTTGACGCGGTGGAGGCAGTATGAGTCGTGACATCGCCATGGTAATCCAGAACGCGCTTGGGGATAGCGTCATCGAGCCGTTCTTCGCGGTCGATCTGGGTTTCGACAGCGGCACGCTCCGGCTGTGGACAGGTATTGGCAGCAAGACCATCAATGGTGAGGAATACACCGGCGCGGGTAACTTCCTGCAAATATCCGAGATGCAGGAGACAGCAGAGATACAGGCCGCCGGTGCCACGCTGACGCTATCGGGCATTCCATCCGAGATACTTTCGCTGGCCCTGACCGAGCCGTATCAGCAGCGCCCCGCGCGCATCTATTTCGGTCTGGTGGGTGAAGAGGCCGATATGGCCGAGGTGTTCACGGCCCGTATGGACCAGATGACGATTGAGGAGGGGCCGGAGACATGCACCATCCAGTTGACCATCGAGAACATTCTGGTGGACTTGGAGCGCGCCCGTGTCTTGCGCTACACCAACAATGACCAGCAATCCCGCTTTCCCGACGACAGAGGACTGGAATTTGTCGAGAGCCTGCAAAACAAAGAACTCTTCTGGGGCCGCCAACCTAAATGAGTATCTCGCCCTTGCGCGCGACAAGCCCTTCGACTGGGGCACGCACGACTGCGCACATTTCACCTTGGGGGCGGTCGAGGCTCAGACAGGCGTGTGGCATGAACCGCCCGAGTATTCAAACGCGCGCGGCGCGTTTGCGTGCTTTGTGGCGCAGAGCATGGCGGAGTGGTTTGACGAGCGGTTCACACGCTGCACCCACGTTCCGCCCGTAGGGTCTATAGTCGTGGTGAAGTGTAAGGATGCCATAACGCAGCGCGCGGGCGTTGTGGTGTCTGACAAAGCCGCATTCGTATCGCCAAGCGGCCTTGTATTTGCTAAACTGCGCCCTGAAACCGACCTATACTGGATTGTGAAATGACGCAGCGCCGGATTGCCGACCCGCTCTATATCTACGCGGACCCGATGAAGGGCGCGGCGCATCAACCGCCTGCGGCGGGTATTATCGCGGGCGCGGCATTCTCGGCGTTTGGCGTCGGGACAACGGTGTTAGGGCTAGGGGCGTTCGGCTCTTTCCTCGCGCTCAGTGCGGTCGGCCTCGCTCTGAACGCCCTCGCCCCAAAGCCTCGGTTTCCGCAGTCCGAGCGCGGCTACGCGGTAACGCAGTTCGGCCCCGCGCTCGACCAGCAGGTTATCTACGGCGAAACGCGCATTGCAGGCGCGCGGGTGTTTGACGGCGCAACAGGCAGCAACAACAAGTTTCTGCACCGCGCAATCGTTTTCGCGGGGCACGAGGTCGAGGAGTTCAGCGAGGTCTATCTCAATGACTATAAGCTGACGGTGGACCTCGCTACGGGCGCGGTCACAAGCGCAAACAACGGCGTCGAGACAACCACGCGCTACAACAACCGCGTTCGCATCATCGCGCGCAACGGGACCGACAATCAGACCGCTATCCCCGAGATGATCGACGAAATCCCCGAGTGGACCAGCGCGCACCGACTGCGGGGGCTGGCCTATCTCTACATCCGGCTGGAGTTCGACGCGGACGTGTTCCCCAACGGGGTGCCGGAAATTACAGCGACCATCAAGGGTAAAAAGGTCTTTGACCCGCGCACAAGCACGACCGCGTGGAGCGCCAACCCTGCCTTGTGCATCCGCGACTATCTGACAAACTCGCGCTACGGGATGGGGTCAACAGCGGGCGAGATAGACGACGTTCTGGTGGCGCAGGCGGCCAATGTGTGCGAGCAGACCGTAGAGAGCGAAAACCGCTACACCATGAATGGCGCGTTCACCACGGACGCCGCGCCTGCGGACGTGTTGCAAAACATGCTCACCAGCATGGGCGGCCTGCTGTGGCACGCGCAAGGCGCTTGGCGGATGAAACCCGCCTATTACACCGCGCCGGTGCTCGCGCTCGGGCTGGATGACTTGCGGGGCGGATTGCAGATACAGACCCGCGCGGCGCGGCGCGACAACTTCAACACGGTGCGCGGCACGTTCCGAGGGGCGGAGAGTGATTGGCAGGTCACGGATTACAAGCCGGTATCCGACCCCGCATTTGTGACTGCTGACGGAGGCTTTGACGCGGCGATTGATCTGGACCTTCCGTTCACGTCGAGCCATCTCACGGCGCAGCGCATCGCGCGCATCGCCTTGCAGCAGCAGCGCGAACAAGTCACCGTGTCTGGCCGCTTCGGCTTGCGCGCGTTTCAGGTGCAGGTGGGCGATAACGTAACCATCACCAATCCGCGCCTTGGCTGGACGAACAAAGAGTTCGAGGTCGTGACGTGGACTTTCACGCTGACCGAGGACTTGGCGCTGGAGGTCATTATGACCTTGCGCGAGACGAGCGAGGCGGTGTTCACGCCTGTCGCGGGCGAGGTGTTCGAGGCCAATAACACGGCACTTCCCTCACCCTTCCTTAATGTCGCTCCGCAGAACTTGCAGGCCGTCACATCGGCTTTCATTGCCACCGACGGCACCTATGTCAACAGTATCGACGTGACATGGGACGCGCCGGACGACGCCTTCGTGGACCACTACGAGATTGAGTGGCGCAAGACGACCGTGACGGAGTTCAGCGGGGCGACAACCTCTGCTGCGGAGTTCATCATTCCTTCAGTAGACGACGACTCGTCCTACGCGATCCGTGTTCGCGCGGTGAATGTCTTGGGTGTGCGCGGTCCTTTCACCTCGCTTACGTTTAACGCGGGGCCAGATATTACACCGCCCGGCGACCCGAGCGCGTTCACCGCAGAAGGCGATCTCGGATTTATCAACCTGCGTTGGACCAATCCGCCCGACCGAGACTTGGACTACACGGAGGTTTGGGAAAGTGAAACGTCCGGTTTTGGTGACGCAACCCAAATAGCGGAGAGTTATGGTGACACGTTCAATCGGGGGAATCTCAGCCCGCTTGTGACGCGGTATTACTGGGTTCGCGCGGTCGATGCGTCCGGCAACAAGTCGGGTTTCGTCGGTCCGGTAAATGCGACCACACGGCAGATACAAACTGGCGACATCGGCCCTGCTGTCATTCAGTATGACGACTTCGCCTCTGATGTTACCGATCTGTTTGACGGCATCATTGCTGACGTATCTGATAGAGTGTTGATCTCGGATTACAACATCACGGTGGAATACCAACAGCAGCTTGAGCACGCCACCACCCAACTTGCTACAGATGCCTTGGCGCTGGCCTTGAACGCTTCCTCTCTGGAGAGTCGGGTCAATAACGCGGGCATAACCGTTGACCCCGCTACGGGCAGCGTCACCATTCAAGGGCTATCTGCGGTAGAGGATCGCGTCAACAACGTAGAGATCGATCTTGATGCTGTCGAAGGCCAGTTGACCCTTAAAGCGACGACAACCTATGTCAATAACGCCATTGCCGCTGCGACCTTGCCAGAGGCCACCTTGGCGGCGCTTGAAGACCTCGAGGCGCGCGTCGATACGGTAGAGATCGACCTTAACTCTGTCGAAGGCTCCATCACACTCACCTCAACAGGGTCGCTTTATAACGTCAATGACGGCGTATTGGGCGTTGAAGCGCTTGAGGGTCGGATTACTGTCAATGAAGGTGAGATAGCGCTGAAGGCGGCGCAGACAGAACTTGATGACGTAGAGACACGGCTGGGGTCGGCGGAGATTACGCTCAACGCTTTGGATGTCCCGAGCATCACACTGGCCGTGCAGGACGTTCGGACAATCAGCAACAAGCAGGACGACTTGGGCGAGCTGACGCTGAAAGAGGTGCTGGGCAGATACAACGACAGAGAATACGTCCTGCGAGATGTCGCCTTCGCACGGCAGGAACTGACTGCGGATGTAAACGAGCAGGGCGAGGCTGTCGCTACAATCACCACAGAACTGCAAGCCCAGATCAACGACAATGTGGCAAGTATCCTATCGGAGCAGCAAACACGGGCTACGGCTGATAGCGCATTGGCCTTTGACATCACGCAGATTAGCGCGCAGGTCAACGACCCCGACACGGGGCTACCAGCGGCACAGGCTTCTATTACCAACCTCGAACAGACGAAGGTGACTGCTGAACAGGCAGAGTCTATAGCGCTTAGTCAGATCACTGCCTCGTTGGAGTCTGAAGACGAGGGGACTATTGGTGCTTCTATCAATACTCTCGAACAGACGAAGGTGGACGCTTCGGGTGCCGTGGCGGCGGTAAACACCGAGATTGGTGTGGAGTTCAATGGTATTACTGGACTAGTCACGCAGACTAGTGATCTGGTAGTTGATGTAGATGGTATCGAAGGCCGTCACGGCGTCACTATCGACAACAATGGGAACATCACTGGCTACCAACTGCTATCAGGTGCTGCCGGTTCAGCTTTCAATGTTCGTGCGGATCAGTTCGCTGTGTTTAATTCTACCGGCGCTGGCGGGAGCAACCCCTTCACCGTCTTTACCAGCCCTAGAACTGTGGGCGGTGTTGTATTTCCCGCAGGCACATACATACAAGATGCGTTCATTGACCGTGCGTCCATCGTAGACGGGACTATAGCTACTGCTAAGATTGAAGATGCCGCTATTACCACCGCAAAAATAGATGATCTTCAAGTTGATACCGCTAAGATTAAAGATTCCGCTATTACCACCGCAAAAATAGGTGATCTTCAAGTTGATACCATTAAGGTTGCAGGTAATGCTATAAGCTCAACCGTGTCTGGGGTAGCAGTCAATGCTGTTACTGTGCAACTAACTGTGCCTGCTGTAGCGGATGGCCAGCCTGTTTCTTTAATCACAACTTTTACTTTCGGTGGCGGATTCTTCGCGCAGCACGATATAAAAAGAAATGGTGTTACGCTAGTCAGTAGGTTTGTTAATGACAGTTCTGGCGCAATAAGCTTTGTAGATAACCCAGGGGCTGGCACTCACACATATACATATACGCAAAGCAACCCCAACATATCCGTCACCTTGTCAATAACCGCACAACTGATAAAGAGGTAAATCATGGTAGAATACTACATATACAAGATTTCTTCGGGTGAGATTGTTCAAGTGGGCGTTTCAGAACCCGCTTTCCTTGAAGACTTTAAGTCAGATGGACTTTGCATAGCTAAAGGCAAAGCAACATTAAAAGAGGATATTGTAGTAAACGGTGTTTTGCAAAAACGCGATCCTCAAACTCTTGCACAAATAAAGAAAAGTGAGTTGGTAGAAAGTATTTTGTTTAAGAGGAATGAGTTTCTAAAAGATTCTGACTGGACCCAGCTTCCAGATGCACCTGTAGATCACCAAGCATGGGCAGTATATCGTCAAGCCTTAAGGGATTTACCTGCAAACACTGATGACCCAAGTAATGTTGTATGGCCTAAGAGACCTGCTTAACCTCTAGGGTAACACCAACTGAAAGGAACCGACAATGAGTAATTTTAAGTGGGGGCTTCGCAGCCTTCAAAACCTATCCGGCATTCATCCAGACCTTCGTAAAGTCGCAGACCGTGCATTGCAGTTAGTCAAGCGTAGGTCTCAGTATGGCCTTGGCAACCAGTTTGATCTTGGGGCGCTCGTATGATAAGACAAGTTGAACCTTTTGAGGGAGAGCGTGCGTATGGCATGGTATGATATTGGCACGGTGAGTGTAACCAACGGCTCTACTACGGTCACGGGTTCCGGCACCAACTTCATTGCGGGGGTGCAGATAGGCGAGGCTTTCACCTCTACCGACGGTCGCCTGTATGAGATACAGGCTATTGTTTCGGCTACGGTTCTGACGCTCGCTAACCCCTATCTTGGGTCCACGCAGACGGGTCAGGACTACACGATTGTCCCCACGCAGTCCTTGGTCGCTACGCTTGCGTCTGAAGTGTCGAGTCTGATTTCCGACTTCCAGTCCGTCAAGGATGAGGCGGGCGAAGGTAAGTTCAACGATGGCACAGCGGCCTTGCCCGGCATCACCTTCAACCTAGACCAAGACACAGGCTTCTCACGGCCAGCCGCTAACCAGATCGGCTTCTCTACGGCTGGTGTGCAGCGGGCTTTGTTGTCCTCTACGGCGCTCACAGTGAGCGTTCCCATCACCATCACAGGCGGCACAATTGACGGCGCAAGTATTGGGGCCACAACTGCTTCGACTGGTGCTTTCACTACGTTGACGACGACTGGAACCATCAACAACCTTACCGTTGGCAGGGGTGGCGGTAATATTTCCACGAATACCACTATTGGCGTAACTGCTCTTCGAGACAACACCACGGGCGACAATAACACTGCCGTTGGTCACACTGCTCTTCGAGAAAACATTACTGGCAGACTCAACTCTGCTTTTGGCTCTGCAGCCCTCCGTGCGAATACTGCAGGTGACAACAACCTTGCCGTTGGTCACTCTGCTCTTCTGAATAACACTACAGGCAGCAGCAACACCGCGATTGGTCAGTCTGCGGGTTTGGCCCTCACTACGGGTGACAATAACACGATCATCGGTCGTATCGCTGGCACTGCGGGTTTGTCTGATACTGTTATCATTGGCGCGGGCACAAACGAACGCCTCCGCATCGACTCATCGGGCAACGTAGGCATCGGCACAACGTCCCCCACATCAGCCCTAACCGTCCAAGGCACAATCACAGGCACAGCGGTAACTCAGTCTGCTACGGATACGACTGCTGGGCGGTTGATGAAGGTGGGTGATGCAGGATTATTAAGAACTGGCGACCAGCAAATCTTAGCTGATGTGGACGCAATAAATACACCTACTGGAATGTATCGGACCGACAGTTCCACGCTAAACATAGGTGGCTTCTCATCGGCGTTCAACCAAATGCTGATCCAGCGATGGAGCGCGACCGATGTCAGCCAAATTTGGATTCGAAATTTTCGGCCCGGCGCATCGGTCCCCCAACTGTTTTACAGAGTCTATAATTCGGGATCATGGGGGCCAATTCAGCGAGTTTTGGACGGGTCTCAAATCCTCGGCACCGTCTCCCAATCATCCGGTGTCCCCACAGGTGCAGTCATCCAGCGCGGCAGCAACGCCAACGGTGAGTTTGTGCGCTACGCTGATGGGACGCAGATTTGTTGGAAGATCGACCACGAACTTGCTTTCGTGAATGCGTCAACGGTACGGGGAGACTGGACGTTCCCTGCTGCATTTTCATCTGAGGTAAGATCGATATCGTTTACTTTGAGGCGAAGTTCAAGCGCGTCAGTGCCGAATAGTTACCGAGAGTCTGGCTACCTTGACGACCCTGTAGGTGTGACACAAACATCGACTGCGCGCCTAGTTCTTTTGTCCGACGGAGGCATGACAGACGAAGGCCCTGCCGAAGTTTCCGCCACTGCCATCGGTCGCTGGTTCTAAAGGAGGCACAAAATGAAACTCACACTATCCCCACAGTTCGGCCTACCTGATCAACCAGAGACAACCATCCACGTTGCAGGCGACACCATCACCATTGACGGAACACCGTATGACTTGTCACCTGTTCCAGAGGGTGGTGAAGCCACGGCAGAGGACAGCCCGTTTGTTGGCAAGATCACACGCATCAACGGCACCATCAACTGTACCGTGTTGGTCCAACTAGACAGCACCGCAGCAGACGATCAGGGCAGCGACCCGTGGATCATTGAGAATGCAACAGGTGACATCACCATCCCTGCAACCCGCAAAGAGGTGCAAGATGAAACTGACAATTAAGACAGCAGACGACCTACAGGCTGAGAAGGATCAGGCTGCTAAAGACAAGCGCGTTGCAGAACTCAAAGCATTCCTTCGTGACACGGACTATGTTGCCCTGCCCGATTACGACAAGGAAAAGGCGGACATCATTGCAGAGCGCCAAGCAGCACGAGATGAGATTAGAACTCTGGAGACAGAAGAATGACCACTTTCAACTGGACTATTGCCCAACTGGAACGCAACCCTGAGAATGGCGGTGTTATCACGGTCCACTGGCGCGCAGACGCAACCGATGGTGAATACACTGCTGGTTCATACGGCACCGCTGGTTTCACACCTGACCCAGAAGCACCGAACTTCATTCCGTTTGAGCAACTGACCGAAGTAGATGTCATTGGCTGGCTGCACGCATCGGAAGACTTCGACAAAGAGCAGATTGAGACGAGCTTGCAGGGCCAGATCGACACGCTGAAAAACCCGCCTGTTGTTGCTGGCGTGCCGTGGTAGCGCGTAACCGATCATTTGAGACACACTCAGGCTGGGGCGCGGCTGTCGCCCTTGCCGCTGCCGTAGCGGGCCTGCCCGCGTGGCAGGCGTTTCTGGTCGCGTTCGCCGCAGGTGTGCTGGTCGAGGCAATCCAGTGGGCAGTCCCCCGTGCGGGTAGCCCCTCGGCAGAGGATGTGGTATATACTGGCATCGGGGCGCTCGCGGGGGCGCTTTGGATTGTCGCTATCTGAGGGCGGGACATGGACGTATTGAACACCGTGATGCAATGGATTGTCGCGCCCGTAGCGGCGTTCGTATGGCTGTTGCATAACAAAACCCAGACCAACATTACGGATATTGCTGTCCTCAAGGCCCAGGCCGAGGCCAACAAGGAGGCACACGACCGCGAGTTCAAAGAGATGAAGTCCAGCTTCGACAAGGTGATGGAGAAGCTGGACAACATAGAGCAGCATTTGAGGAAGTGATGACATGCAGCGCATAGTTTGGCACTGGAGCGGCGGAGGCCACAAGGCCAACGCGAGCGACAAGCGGCACTACCATTTCATCATCGA
>Ga0207421_10003266_pt1 | contig 19388 bp, 15 predicted proteins | sample SodLakKL_010_SED_4_FD_187542 | JGI IMG/M metagenome (GOLD analysis project Ga0207421, IMG submission 187542) | Alkaline sediment microbial communities from Lake Tanatar, Kulunda Steppe, Russia - 8KL_010_SED (SPAdes) (version 2) | ecosystem: Environmental > Aquatic > Non-marine Saline and... | reverse complement strand
GTTGTAGCCGGTCGGCCTGCATGGAAGCAGGCCGCCGAGGCCTGAGCCATGGATGGCGAATGCCGAGGGCAACCAAAGCGAAAGCCTGCAGCTGAGTCGTTGCCATTACCCGTGATGAGCCGTCACCAGTCCAAAGGCAGCACGGCTGAGCAGTTACAAAAATACAAGCCCGGACAATTAATTTAAAGGAGTGATCCACATGCCTGGATATGACCTGGAAACTGACGTAATCGTGATCGGCTCCGGCTTTGCCGGGCTGGCAGCGGCAATCGAGGCAGCTGAAGCCGGTTGCCGGGTAATAGTGCTCGAAAAAATGGGCTCTGCCGGGGGCAACTCCCGGATCAGCCATGGCGGCATCGCCGCCCCGGGAACGGATTACCAGGAACAAAGAGGGATTAGCGACTCTCCCGGGCAGATGTACGATGATATGCTTGCCGCCGGAGAAGGACTGAATTACCCGGAGCTGGTAAAGACTGTGACCGAAAATGCGAAAGAGGCCTTCTACTGGGCCAGGGACTACCTGGGAGTTGAATTTTTAAACCGGGTGGATCTTTTCGGCGGCCATAATATTGCCCGCAGCTATACCCCGGTGTCAATATCGGGAAAAGACCTGATCGAAAAACAACTGGCCCGGCTAAAAAAATTAAAAGTCCCCGTCTACCTGCAGGTCTACGTGGAATCTTTGATCACCACCCCGGATAAAAATAGAGTCACAGGGGTTAAGACTATCTTCAACCACCGTTTCAGCAAGGGCAATAACAGAAGTGATCAGGACGCCGGGCAGAAAACAAACTGCTTTGCCAGAAAAGCGGTAATCGTCTCATCCGGGGGCTTCAGCAGCGACATTGCCTTTCGTGCAGCGCAGGATCCCCGCCTGGATGAGAACTTGCAAAGCACCAACATGCGTTTTGCTACCGCTGAGATAATTAAGGAAACTTTAAACATAGGAGCCAACCCGGTCCAATTATCCCGGATCCAGCTAGCCCCCTCTACTTCACCCGACGAGAAGGGTTTCGGCACGGGGCCCATGTTCGGCGAATATGTTGCCATTCCGCTTGGTATGATGGTCGACCCGAAAACCGGGGAGCGTTTTGTTAACGAACTCGGTGATCGCAAGATGCTTTCTGAAGCCATGTTAGCGCTCGGACATCCGGCTATCGGTATTGCCGATGAAAAAGCAGTAACCCGGGCAGGCTGGGATCTAACCAGGGCCCTCAATAAAGAGGTAGTCCGCTGTTTTGACACTTCCGGTGAACTGGCAGCCCATTACAAAATGGAGAAAAACAAATTTGAGGCCACCATGAAACGGTTCAATGAAATGATTGAGCTAAAAGAAGACCGTGACTTCTGTAAACCTGTGCAAAAAGACGCTGTTCCACTGGTCCACCCGCCTTTCTACGCCATGCGCATGTGGCCAAAAGTACACTACACTATGGGCGGAATCCAGGTGGACACTTCAACCCGGGTGATTCATCGCGACCAGGGACCCATCGAAGGCCTTTTTGCCGCCGGTGAAGCAACCGCCGGAGTCCACGGTGCCTGCCGGCTTGGCAGCTGCGCTATTACCGAATGCCTGGTAATGGGACGGATCGCCGGCAAAAATGCGGCAGGCTAACTCCTGCGAACCATTAAATACGCCGCCAGGAAAGCGGTAACCGGCACGGCAGTGACCAGGCCGATACTGCCGGCTGCCCCGCGGACAAATTCGGTCGCAATCAAATCCATATTAACCACCCTCAGCCAGTCCATCTCGTAGCCCATCACCAAAAGGAGCATCGGGGTTGCCGCACCCACATAAGCCAGAATCAAGGTATTGGCCATCGTGCCCATAATATCACGGCCTACATTAAATGCCCCCTTGAATAGTTCGCGGCCGGAAATCTCCGGTTTGGCTTCCTTGATTTCAGCGGCCGCCGAAGCCACCGACATCCCGATATCGGTAATCGCCCCCAGGGAGCCGATGATGATCCCGGCAAAAAGCAGACCCCGGAAATCGATGGTGTGATCGAGAAAGTAAAGCATCTGCGCTTCATGGGTGCCAAAGCCGGTCAGGCGGGCAATGCTGCCGGCCAGAAAAGCCATTAGCCCGGCCACGACCACCCCGCTGATCGTGCCCAGGATCGCTACCAGCGATTTCATGTTCAGTCCACCGATCACAAACAGGGTAAAGGTAATCGCCAGGGCGGCAGTTACTATGGCCAGCGGCACCGGGCTGTAGCCCAAAAGCAGCAGGGGAAGTAAAAACTGAAAGATAAGGAGCACAGTCACCGCCAGGGTGATAATCGTTTTCAAACCTTTCATCCGGCCGACCACGAGCAGGCCCAGCATAAATAGTCCCACCAGGTAGTAAACTCCCCGGTCGCGGGCTAAATCGTGCACGTAGGCTTCGCTAAAATCACCTTCCTCGCCAAAAGCGACCACGATTACCTCTTGCCCCTCTTCCACCAGGAAATCATAAACCGGGTCACCGGCAAAGTAGGTATTGATAATATTAATCTTTTCTCCCCGGTAAGGGCCGCTGGTCAGCTCAACCACCAGCTCCTGTTCAATCGCGGTAAAGTACTGCTGGTCATCTTCTCTGGTGTCTGTAATCTCGACAACCCGCCCCCGGTAATAGTGTTCTTCTTCAGCAGGGACTTCATCCGGCGGCGCATCAGGTGGCATTTCACCGGGGGGTTCTTCTTCAAAAAGCTCGTTTTCCTCAAGAGATTCTTCTTGTTCATAGGCTTTTTCAGGCAAACCTTCACTGGAAAAAGCCCCGGCGGGTAAAGCAATAACCAGGGCTGCACTCATAGCGATAACTATATATTTAAACATTGAAAAACCTCCTCAGGAAAAGCAAAGGGCAAAAAGAAAAGAAAGCACCCTGTTTTTTCTGTTACCCTGCGCTCGCTGTATTAATGATTGCTTCAGATAAGGTAGGATGCACATGGATCATGTTCTTCAAATCCTGGACCGTGGCTCCGAAATAAATGGCGGTGATCAACTCATGAATCAACTCACCTGCTTCCGGGCCGATCATGTGCGTCCCTAAAATTTTACCACTATCTTGTTCCACGGTCATCTTGATAAAACCGTCGTACTTTTCCATAGCCCTGGCCCGCCCCTGGAAACGGAAGGGATAATGATGGATTTTAACCTGGTATCCCGCCTCAACCGCTGACTTTTGATCCAGTCCGACCCCGGCAATTTCCGGCTCGGTAAATATGGCAAACGGGATCAGCCGGTTAGACGGATCAATTTTTTCTCCACCGGCAAGATGGCGGCTTAACAGGCTGGCATCATGCCAGGCCTTGTGGGTAAACATCATTCCGCCGATTACATCACCGATAGCATAAATACCCTCGGCGCTTGTTTTAAAGTGCTCATCGACGACTACAAAACCCCTGCTATCGGTTTCGACCCCTATCTTTTCCAGGGAAAGCTGATCGGTATTGGGAGCTCGTCCCGTGGATACCAGAATCTGATCGGCAGTGTAGCGCTCAGGTCCGCTTTCAGTTTCATCAATTAAATAAACAGATTCAGCCTCTTTGCCGGCCGAGCTGATCTTGGTGCCGGTTTTAACTTTAACCCCTTCTTCCTCGAGGACCCTGCGGATTTCATCAGAAATCTCCGGATCCAAGTTAGGGGCAAGGCGATCACCACGCTGCACGATGGTAACATCCACCCCCAGGCGTTGAAATAACTGGGAAAACTCAAGGGCGATAATACCGCCGCCTAAAATCAGCATACTCTCAGGCAGGGTTTCCATCTCCATTACCGAGGTGGAAGTGAGATAGTCAAGGTCGCTTAAGCCGGACAAGGGGGGCACAGCTGTACGCGCCCCGGCGGCAATAACAATTTTACCGGCAGAGATGGTTTCACCGTTAACCTCTAATGTGCCCGGCGCGCTAAAAGCTGCCCTGCCTTGATAAAGGGTTATTTTATCATTACGATCAATATTTTTATAGCCGCGGGAACGAATTTTCCCGACCAGCTCGTTTTTGCGCTCTACCATCGCCGGCCAGTCCGCCTGCGGCTCTCCGGCAACAACTCCCCATTTTTTCGCTTCACGGACCATCTGCATTGCCCGCCCTGAGCTGATCAAAGCTTTTGAAGGAATGCAGCCAATATTTATACAGGTTCCCCCCACATGGTTATTTTCCACAACAGCCACGTTCCACCCCTGTGCGGCCAGAGGGTAGGTAAGGTTCATCCCCGCCGTTCCCGCACCAATAACAATGAGATCATATTTTTTCATTTCACTGCTCCTCCTTAAAATGATCAGCGGCCCACAAACAGTTGAGTAAAATAAGTGCGACCGCCACTGGAATAGACTCCCACTCCGACGTAATTAAAATTGCCACCTAATATATTTCGCCTGTGGCCAGGTGAACCCATGAAGCTGTTATGCGCAGTATTTGCACTGCCGCTGGTATTCCAGGCAATATTTTCCGCCGCCGTGCGGTAGCTGACCCCGTAATGGTTCAGCAGAACGGTAAAGCGGCCGTAAGTGGGAGAAGTATGGCTGAAATAATTGTTCTGGGCCATATCCCTGCTTTTCGCCCGGGCTGCTGTAGTAGTGCGGCTGCATACTTGCAAAGAAGGCAGTCCGGCGTTATTCCTGGCCTGGTTGATCAAGCTGAGCATTTGCTGCTCGCTCCTGCTGAGCGAAACCCCGCTGCCACTGCTGCTCTCTGCAGCCGCTACCCTGGCCGGGTGAGGCGGCATACTTTCTTCAGAGGGAAGAGAAATATCAAAGCCGGGCGACGGTTCTGGCCGCGCTGTTTTACCTCCTTCACCTGTGAAAAGTGCCTGCCCCTGGTAGATCATACCCAAAAAATCAAATGCCGACTCCCCGCAAAAGTCCTCTTCGGTCGTGTTACCACCGGCTGCAGCACCCGGAGCATAGTAAAAACCGATGGCAGAAAACAAAACAATCAAACAGGCAAACAAACAGGCAAATGTGGATTTTTTTAGTTTCATCAGGCAACTCCCATTGCTCGCTGGTTATTTAAGATCTGTTCTTAATAATTCACCAGCCCGTTAAAATATCCTGCCCTGTTTTTTGTACCTCCAAAAATCAGTTTTTAAATCATCTGTCAGGGAATCCTTAAAATATGTTATAGTAATGAGCAGGGTCAACAGGCCCTGGGGAGGCTGGGAACATGAACAAACCTCCCTGCAAATAACAAGGAGGACTTTCTCATTGGAATCTTGCATTTTTTGCAGGCGCGAAAAACTTAACGTAGTTGCCGAAAATGAACTTGCCCTGGCCTTCTATGATGGCTGCCCTGTAAACCGGGGTCATATCCTGGTTATTCCCAAGCGCCATGTGGAAACCTATTTCGAGGCCTCTTTTGAGGAGCATACCGCCATGGTCAGGTTAACTCACAAGGTGAAGGAATACCTCCAGCAAAAATATAACCCCGACGGATACAATATCGGAGCTAATGTAGGATCTGCGGCCGGCCAGACTGTCTTTCACTTCCACATCCATATTATTCCCCGCTACCGGGGCGATGTTCCCGATCCAAAAGGCGGGGTCAGGAAAGTTATCCCTCACCGTGGTTCAGTCCTGAAAAACCCGGAAGAAGACACCCTGCACTAATTTTTCCTGAAAAAGGTTCGAAAAATTACAACTAGTAATTTTATAAATTAGCTGGCTTAAATTCATTTTGGTGTGATATAATATCTCCACATCAAGATCACCTACGATATTAATCAACCGGAAAACTTTTCAACACCAGAGTAGAGTAGAACCGTTTAAATTTGTTTTAGGGGCGATTTAGTTGCAGCGTTTGGTCAGGAACTTATACATTCTCGCCTTCATCCTAATAATTGTCTTTTTTAGTGGATGGTACTACCAGTATCATGGGACCAACCAGCATTTGCAGGAACAAGCCCGTAAGGCGGCGGAGCTTTCTGTCCACTCCAAAAGCGAAGAAATTAACGGCTGGCTGAACAAACATACCCATACCATCGAGGCAGCCGGAGACTTCATTGCTCTACAGCAGTGGGACGATGAGGAAATATTGCTCTACTTGCGTTCCCTCTTAGAAAATAACGATGGGTTCAACTCGATCTATTTCGGCACTCCCGAAAACGAGATGATCAATGCCAGCGGCTGGGAACCACCCCCTGGTTTCGACCTTTGCGAACGCCCCTGGTACAACCAGGCCAGGGAAAAAGGTGATACCGTTTTCACCGAAGCTTTTATCAACGCCAGCCGGGATGATGTAATCTTTACTATTGCCCACCCGGTGTACTGTCCGGACAAAGAATTCCTGGGCGTTGTCGGTGGCGATATCCCCATTGATAAAATCAACCACCTGATTGAAACCGCAGAAGCTGCTCGGGAAGTGGAAGAAGGCGAATTTTCTTTCCTAATCGACAAAGAAGGACACTTGCTGGCCCACCCGAAGCTGGGATACAACCCACATGGCGAACTGGTTACTTTTGAAGAAAAATACGGTGAAAAAAAGGTTGACAATATTGAAAACGGGGTTGCCCGCATAAACCTGGCAGAAAAAAACGGCTACATGGCCTACCTGCCGATCGAAGATACCGGCTGGCACATGGCCTCCTATATTCCTTTTAGTGTTTTTACCGGAAGCTCGGAAAAAATGACCGCCGAATTTTTATTTGCCGGCACGGCCTCCTTGCTGATCGCCCTGCTCTTTTTGGCTTACAACCATATCCATGTGCACAAACCCATGCTGCAGCTTGAAAACAATTTGCGCAAAGTTGAAGTTGACAGGGATCTCTCTTACCGCCTGCCTGCTCCGAAAAACAACGAAATGGCCCTTCTCACCGAGACAATCAACAGTTTGCTTGATAAAGCCCAGGAATATTTCTATCAGTTAACGGAGAACGAAAAGGAACTAAAAAAAACAAACCAGGAAATGGAGAGCATGCTCAAAAAACTAACCACCGCGGAAGAAGCCCTTGATTACAGTGAAGAAAAACTATACTATCTCAGTTATCACGATCAGTTGACCGGTCTTTACAACCGAGCTTTCTTCGAAGCCAAGTTGAAATTTTTAGCAGAAGAACCCAGTTACCCGGTCACAATTATTTCCATCGATATTGATGGGCTCAAACTAATCAACGATACGATCGGCCACGAAGCGGGCGACCGGCTGCTAAAAATCTGCGCCGATATCTTGAAAGAAACCTTTGATCACAACGGCGTTTTAGGCCGGGTCGGCGGCGATGAATTTACAGCAATCCTCCCTCTTACGGGTAAAACCGAAGGAGAATGCCTGGCCCGGCAAATCCGCTACCAGGTAGCCCATTACAACAACCATAACCCCGAGCTGCCCTTGAGCGTTTCTATGGGAGTGGCTACGGCGGAAAAAGACAGCATCCCGCTTAAGAGACTGGTCAAACAAGCCGACGATTTGATGTTCAGGGATAAGCTGCATCGCAGTAAAAGCGCGCGCAACGGTGTAGTGCAGAGTCTCACTGCAGCCCTTGCTGAAAGAGACTATATCACAGAGGGGCACATTGAGCGCTTAGAAGAGCTGTGCATGAAGTTCGCAGAAAAATTAAGCCTTGATTCAAAACAAATTTCCGATCTGGCCCTGCTCGTGCGGGTACACGACCTGGGCAAAGTAGGTATTCCCGACCATATCCTCTACAAGCCGGGCCCGCTAACCGAAGAAGAGTGGGAAATAATGAAGCTGCACCCGGAAAAAGGATCCCGCATTGCTTCTTCTTCCTCCGACTTAGCCGGGATCGCCAACTTGATCTTGAGCCACCACGAGCACTGGGACGGCAACGGCTACCCCCTGGGACTAAAAGGTACAGAAATCCCCTTAGAATGCCGGATTTTAAGCATCTGCGATGCCTATGACGTAATGACCCACGAACGGCCTTACCAAAAAGCGGCAAACTCCAAGGAAGCGCTGACCGAGATAGAAAGAAATGCCGGGACCCAGTTCGACCCCGAACTGGTCCATGTCTTCTTATCCTTTATCATGCAGCAGCAAAAACAAGCACATTAAATAAAGCAAAATTGCCTGTCGGCTTTACCGGGCCGGGCAGCATGGTTAAGCATAGATAATTATAGTGTTACAGGGAAGTTTATATTACAGAGAGCAAGAGAATACCGGCAATAGTTCCGAAAACCGCACCGAAAGTGCCCGCATAACTCTGCCCCGAATTTTGCGCCCCCGGGATCAGTTCCCCAAAAATTATGTAGAGCATAGCCCCGGCGGCAAACCCCAAAGAAACAGATAAGAAGAAAGGCGATACCGAACCCAGGCTGCTGCCGATAAATGCACCCAACCCCATCGGGAAACCGGCTAAGGCAGTGTAAACTAAAATCCAGCGCCGGCGCATTCCGCCGACACAAAGCGGACAGGCCATGGCAATACCCTCAGGGATATTATGAAGAGCTATGGTCACTGCCAGGGCAAACCCCACCGCAGGAGAAGCGACATAACTGGCCCCAATGGCGATACCTTCAGGCAGATTATGCATAGCAATCCCCAGCCCCAAAATCGTCCCGGTGCGAATAAAACGGGCCAGCTCGTCACCGGATTCAAAAAAGTGAAAATGAGGCATTTTTAAATCAAGGATGAGAATAAATAAGGAGCCGACCAGCAAACCGCTAAAAGCGGTCAAGAAATTTCCTGCCTCCACCGCTTCCGGAAGCAAGTCGGTCATTACTATCGCCAGCATAATCCCCCCGGCAAACCCGAGGATAAAACCCAGGACAGAGCGACTGGGATTATTTATAAACAGGGCAATTATTGTGCCCGAACCCGTACCGATTACGCCCGCTGCCAAACCAATCAAGGTGATGTTAAGTATTTCGTGCAACTATTATTACCTCCAATAAAAAGCTTATTAAACGAACAAAAATAGATCTGCTCTGCTTTGCTACATTTCAGAGCAGGTGCTTTTGCGATAGAGCGGTTGCAATGACCTTTTAATTATAACGACATAATTTCTGATTAGCAAACCGTATTCCCACAAAATTTTAATAAAACCTTAATATCTTTTCCATGATTGTGCCTGTTTTCCCTTTTATACTGATAACTGCAAGGTTAAATAAAAGAGCAACTGAAAAGGAGGATATAAAACAATGCACAAGACTTTAGTAACCACCGTCCTACTGGTAGCAGCTTTGCTGGCCCTTGGCTCGGTAGCTTATGCCGTAAACGGACAAGGCCCCCAGGGGCATGCAGAATGCGTAAAAGAGAACTTGAGTGAAGAAGAACAAGAGCAGTTTTCAAGCATCATCGAGGATTACCGGGAAAAAATGGCCCTGCTCAGGGAAGAAATGCAAACCTTAAGAGATGAAGGCAAATATGAGGAGTTCCGGGAAAAACATGAACAACGCTCTGAATTTAAAGAAGAAAAACGTGACGCTTTGCAAGACGTGGTCCCCGAAGAATTAACAGACCGTTTCGGTGAAAGAGGAAACCACAACCGCCACCACGGCCTTGAAAAAGGCGAAAGCGGGTTTAATAAAAACAAGCAGCAAGGTGCCGATTAAATAACCCTCACTTAGCAGTGAAACAGCCGGTGACAGCATGGAATGTAACAACATGAACTTAAACCGGCTGTTTCGGGCAAACGCCGAAGGAGGTCCCCGGCCCCGGTGACCCCCGGTAAAGGGGCCCCTCCGGCTTAATATAGATTTAATCCACGGGGATTTCCCCTGTCCCCGTGGATTTCTGTATCTTACTTGCCATTATGGCAGTTGAAAGCTACAATTATAAAAAATAATGGTTTAAATAATCTGCAAGGAGCCTCTTTTTATGGCCGTAATCTGGGTTGTTGACGACGAAGAAAATATCCGCGAACTGATCAGGAAGTACCTGGAAAAAGAAAGCTTTACCGTGCGCACCTTTTCCTCGGCTGAAGAACTGGAAAATGCCCTGGTCAGCAGCACACCGGATATGTTTATCTTAGACATTATGCTACCCGGTTCGGACGGCCTCGCCCTTTGCCGCTCGATCAGGGAAAAGTACAACCAGCCCATAATTTTTGTTTCCGCCCGCGGTGAAGAATTCGACCGGGTTCTCGGGCTTGAATTAGGCGGTGATGATTACCTGGCCAAACCGTTCAGCCCGCGGGAGCTAATCGTCCGCGTAAAAACTGTTTTCCGGCGGCTGCAGCCGGTAGAAAACGAGGCCAAAGAATTGCCCCTGAAAAACATGGTAATCTACCCGGAAAAGCGAGTAGTGACAATCAACAACGAAGAGATTTCGCTGACTGCCAAGGAATTTGAGCTGCTAAACACCTTGGCCGCTTCCCCCAACTGTCCTTACAGCAGGGAAAATTTGCTGGAAAAGGTTTGGGGTTTTGATTACGAAGGGGAAGACCGGGCCGTTGATGACACGGTAAAAAGAATCCGCAAAAAAATACGCGAGAAAGGAGCTCTGCCGCAGCTTTCCACAGTGTGGGGCTACGGTTACAAACTCGATGTTTAAACGCATTTTTTCAGGTTACTTGATCGTTTTACTGGTTTCTTTTACTGTTTTAGCCTTAGCTTTTACCTTCACAGTGCGCCAGTACCTGATCAACGACACCGTCCGCAGCCTGCACCGGGTAGCGGAAACCCTGTCTGCCTCGGCTATCCACGATGACATGCATGGCAGTGGCCGGATGCGGGGCGCTTTTTTTAACCTGGCCAACCGGATTGCCTACGCCGATTACGTCCTCATCGAACAAAACGGGACCATTATCGAAAGCAGCGATATCGAAGCATACCCGCCGGGCGCGGAAATGCTCAACGAAGCATTTTTGGAGCTGGCTGACGGCGAAAGTGAAACAGAAAGCCTGGTAGAAAGAGACCGGGTTGCCGTGGAGTTCCCGGTTATCAGGGGCGGTGACCATAACCAGGCTTCTTTAATTCTCTACTCCCAGCTAGATGTCCTGACTCAACTCAACCGTAGCATTTTAGGTATTTTGGTTTTTGCCGGAGGAGTTGGCGCCGTTGTATCCTTATTTGCCGGAGTTTTTGCCACTCGCTACGCAGTGGGCCCCTTAAAACAGCTTAAAGAAAGGGCTTCTGAACTGGCCGGGCGTAATTTTGACAGCAAGCTCGATATTAAAACCGGCGACGAACTCGAAGAACTGGCAGACACTTTTAACGATATGGCCGGGCAACTGGCCGAATACGACCGGGCCCAGAAAGAATTTTTCCAAAAAAGCTCACACGAACTAAAAACCCCCCTGATGTCGATCCAGGGTTATGCCGAAGCCTTAAAAGACGGGGTAATCTCACCCGAAGAAGCCGATCAGAGTTTAGATATTATTATCAAAGAATCAGGCAGGATGAAAGCGCTGGTCGATCAATTTATCTACCTTTCCAAAATGGAATCCCCGCACGAAAGCTATAATTTTGAGCAGCTAAACCTGGAAGACGCTGTAAACGAAGCAGTCCACGCGGTCCACAGCTTGGCCCTGGAAAATAATATCGAGCTTGAAACAAGTTTTGGGCCGGAAGAACAGGTAATTGAGGGGGACCCTGAAAAAATCCACCGGCTGATGTTAAACCTGCTCAGCAACGCCCTGCAGCATGCTGAACACAGGGTTTCGCTTACGGTTAAAGAAGGGGAAATTCATGTAAAAGATGATGGACCCGGGTTTAAGCCCGAGCAGCTGAAAAAAGCGTTCGACCCCTTTGCCGGCAAAGGAAAAAACGGCGGCAGCGGCCTGGGACTGGCAATTTCCCGGGCAATAGTGGAAAAACACAAGGGATATATCAACGTAGAAAACAACCCGGCGGGCGGAGCCCACATCACCGTAAATTTGTCCGGAAAAAATAAAAGCTAAACTACGGCTGCAAGCAATGGAACCATGGCGGGATCGAACTGCCGTCCAGCACAGCGGTCGAGTTCTTGAATTGCCTCGAGGGTGCTCAAAACCGGACCATAACTTCTTTTATTAACCATCGCATTATAAGCATCAACTACCGCTAAAATACGGCACTCAATCGGGATCTCTTCTCCCTGCAAGCCCAGGGGATAGCCGGAACCGTCCCAGTTTTCATGGTGCCGGAGAATCAAGTCTGCCACCCCGGACAAATCAGATGAAGCAGCAGCGATGTGGTAGCCTTTTTCTGAATGCTGCCTGATTTCTTCCCACTCTGCTTCAGTCAGTTTGCCCTCTTTGTAGAAGATACCTTCTTCCACGGTGACTTTACCCAGATCATATACCTGGGCAAGCAGGTGCAAATCGGCCAGCTGATTTTCACTAAGCTTTGCCTTTTGTCCCATTTTAATGCAAAATTCCTGGACCTGCTCGTTTTGAGCTTCACCCATGCCCTCACGCAAAAACAGCGAAGCCAACAAGGCCCGCACAATTTCATCGCGCGCATCACGGCTGCGCTGTAATTTATCTTTATACATTCCCCGGTCCGCCTCGCTATATAATTCTTCTAAGGGCTGCAACGAACTTTCAGCCACTGCCAACCCCAGGGAAATACTAAGCGGCAGGGCCGAATAAAGCCGGTTGTACTGCTCTACCTGGTGCCGGATCCGGTCAATCACTTTTTCCCCTTCTTCCCGGCCGGTCCGGGGCAGGATTATCGCAAACTCATCCCCGCCCACCCGGGCCAACACATCAGAGCTGCGCAAAGATTCCTTAAGCACCCCGGCGCAGGATAGCAAAAGATTGTCTCCATCTTTATGACCCAAAACATCGTTGATCAATTTTAATCCGTCAAGATCAGCTGAAATAATCGTCACCGGGTATTGCCTCCCATCCTCGAGACGAACCAACTCATCTTCAAAATAGGCGCGGTTATAAAGGCCGGTCAAAGGATCATGCAGGCTTAAGTACTTAAGTTCGGCCTCACTTTCCCTGGTCGCAGTCACATCGCGAACGATAGAAACCACTTCATCTGCGTTTGTGGCGACCATCCGCGCTTCGAAATGTTTCTTGCTCCCGTTAACGGTTAAGCTGTATTCCACCACCTGCAGTTCGCCACCAGTTAAAACCCGGTTAATTGTTTCAAGCAAAAGTCCGGAAATTTCCGGTGGCAGCAAGCTACCGACGTTTTGCCCAATCAACTGCCCGGCCCGGTAAGCTTCTCTCTCTGCAGGATGAAGCAAAGCGTCATCTTTAACCTGCACATCGCGGTAACATCCTTCTTTGCTGAAAAGATAAAACGTATCAGGGATCGCTTCCACCATCGCCCGGGTGCGCGCTTCGCTTTCTCGCAAAGCATCTTCGGTCGTTTTACGCTCGGTGATATCCCTGGCTGCCGCATAGATTAGTTTTCCGTGAGGGTGAGAACGCCATTCAATATAGCGGTAACTGCCGTCCTTAGCGCGGTAGCGGTTGGTAAAATTTATAACAAGCTCCTGTCTTTCCAGCTTAGACATTACCGCGATAGTTGCATCATAGTCATCGGGGTGCACAAATTCGAGGAATTTTCTCTCTTCTAAGTCTTCTGCCCGGTAGCCCAAAATATCTTCCCAGGCCCGGTTAACCTTGATAAAGTTGCCGTCTGTATCAGCGATGCACAAAAGATCCAGGGCCACCTCAAAAAAACCTTGCAGCTGCTCCAGGGTCAATTGATCTTTCATTCGCCGTTTTGCAGGGTTGTTCTCCTCACCTGCTGACGAACCTTTTTCTTCTGCGCAAGCACTTTGCTCCTCTTCCGGGCTACAGCCAGGACTATTTCTTTTATCTGGTTGTTTCCTTTCATTGTTGCCGCCGGAGGTCAAAATTAAACTCTCCCATCAAATCTGGTTGAATAAATCTATTGCTGCTCCTGGAGGAGGTTGATGAACTTCTCTACCAGGTCCGGGTCAAACTGGCTGCCGGCACAGCGGCGCAGCTCATCTAAAGCCTCCTGTTGATTCTTCCTGCGGTTATAAGCCCGCTGGCTGGTCATTGCATCATAGGTATCGGCTATGGCAATAATTCGGCATTCCAACGGTATTTCCTGCTTCTTCAAGCCCAGGGGATAGCCGCTGCCGTCCCATCGTTCATGGTGCTTTAAAATCAACCCGGCCACGCCGGTCAGGTAGTTGGAAGACAGGGCAATCCGGTAGCCCTTTTCGGGATGTTCTTTCATGATCTGCCATTCTTTTTCACTTAAAGGCCCTTCCTTAAACAGGATTTGTTCGGGAATCGCTACCTTGCCCAGGTCGTGCACCTGGGCCAAAAGTGCCAGGTTAGCCAGCTGGCGGGAAGAAAGCCCCACCATCTGGCCAAGTTTGCGACAATAATGCGACAACCTTTTGCTGTGGCCATCTGCAATATAGTCCCTTTTTTCCAGGGCGGAAAGCAGTTTCTTTAAAATTTTACCCCGCGTCCGGGAACCGGGAGCAAATTTATCGCGGTACATATCATCATCGGCTTGCTTGAACAATTCGCTCATCTCTGTGTCGCTGCCATGCGCAGTAGCCATCCCTAAAGAAAGGCTTAAGTACATTTCGGGATGTTCAATGTTATATTTTCTAACATTATCCCTGATCCGGGCAATTACCTTTTCAGCAATTTTTTCGTCCGCCCGCAGCAAGATCGCCGAGAACTCGTCACCGCCAACCCGGGCCAACACATCCGAGCCGCGCAGAGAGTCTTTTAGCACCAGTGCCGCTGCCCGCAACAAAAGATCGCCGTGCTCATGACCCATGGTATCGTTAATCAGCTTCAACCCGTTAACATCGGCTGATATCATGGTAATCGGGTAATCGCGGCTTTTGCTCATCTTGCGCAGTTCTTCTTCGAAGTAGTTGCGGTTGTAAAGCCCGGTCAGTTGATCGTGCATACTGTAATACTCAAGCTGCTGCTGAAAAACAGCCCGTTCGTTAACATCACGGGCCAGTCCCCGGAAACCGGTTACCGAGCCGTTATCATCAAATACAGGTGAGATAGAAACCTCTATGTAAGTGGAACTGCCGTCTTTGCGCAGCGCTTCCAGGGTTAAACCTTTTTCGGGCTCTCCTGATAAATATACCTGGTTGAAATGCTGAAAAACAAACCCTGGTTCTTTAAAAAGCTTTTTGTAACTGGTAGAAGCAAGTTCAGTGCGGGTATAACCAAAAATTCGGGCGGCTGCATCGTTAAAAAAGACAAGTTGCCCGCGCAAATCCGTTTCATAATAACCCTCTTCGATAGAGTTAAAAATATCGCGGTACTTGGCCAGCGCCACCCGCAGGCCTTCTTCTTCAATCCCGGGATCCCGGGTGCAGCGGGTCACCCCGGTCAGGGTCAACTCCCCCTTTTCGTTGCGGATACACTGCGAGGTTACATCACACCAGGTAACAGAGCCGTCTTTTAAAATTATTTCCACTTCATCGCGGCTCATGTGGGGTTTCGACTGATCATTTAAGAATACTTCCAGGCGCAAGGCAGATTGTTCCTTGAAGAAATGATAGGAAACCGGGGTTAGTAATTGTTCTAAGGACAAAGACATGGCCTCTTTCACACTGTACCCGGTCAACCGCTTGATTGAGGGGCTGATGTAGTTCCAGCACTTCTGGTCAAGGTTATAAGACCAGAGTACATCCGGGCAGTGATCGGCGATAAAGAGCACTTCCAACTGAGGAGCAATGCTGGGATTTTTTCCCGCTGGCAGACGGGTTTGTTTATGCTTCTCGCTAATAACCAGTACCCCCGTGACGTGTTATTTCTGTAAACATTTACAGGTTTCGCCAAATTAATAAAATCTCCTTTTTTAATACATAAAAAATTACAAAAAAACCTTCATATCTCAACAAAGAATGAAACATATCTTAATTATTTGGGGATGCTGCTGGTAAAAAAAATAGGTTTAAACAAAAAAATTACAGCTAGAAGGGGTTAAACCAGGGGGTGATCAATGTTCTCAAGCATCTTTTCTGCCGCTTTATCGGGGCTCTCTCCCTTGTTGATCAAGGCAAGAAAAGCGTTGGCATCTTCAACGCTCCACCTGAAACGCTGCAGGGCCCGGTAAAGTTTCGGGTGATCATTTTTGAGCCCCGGCCGGGTAACCGTCTTAATATGTTTCTCACCGCCGAAAGACTGCCTGGGGTCATCTAAAAATTTAAGCGGGAACCGATCGAACATCGCCTCCGGGACCCAGCCGGTAATGAGGACCCATTTTTTTTCTTTCATCGCTTTTTCGATAGCCTCGACCACACTCTGGTTGTTGCCATAAGAAAAGTTAAAGTCCAGGCCGTAATCTTTGACCGCCTGTTCAGCCAACCTGGTCACGCCCGCTTCTTTTTCGATGGCATAGATGGTGTTCCCAAAATATTCGGCCCCGGAGTTAAGCTCTTCGATACTGTTGATGCTCACATAGTCGGGGACAACCAGCCCGATCTTTGCCCCGGCCAGGTTAGTGCCGAGCACCTCGAGGCTGTCCCGGTGCGCTTCTACGTGCTGCTCATGCATCCCCGGAGTCCAGCAGGAAACCGTGGAATCAAACTCACCTGAAGCTAAAGCACCGTACATTTCACTTAAGGCATCTCCTTCGATTTCGACTAAGATAACATCACGGCCGGTATCTCTCCTGTACCAGTTTTTAAACAGGTAAGCGCTGGCTATTTCACTGGTCCAGTTAATATAGCCAACCTTGGGGATATCGTACTTATCAGTTTCATCTTTGAAGTTTTCAATTAAGCGGGTCAAACTGGCAGTGGCATCGCTGATTTCACCGGCAGCCTCCTGTTGCTTAGTTGCAGTGGCATTGATTTCCTGCGAGGAAGCTGCCGACTGCCGGGTCACTGCAGACATTTCCTCGGCTGCGCTCTTAATTCCCACCACCGCATCATACAAGGCCTCGTTAGCCCCTTTTATGTCAACTATCCTCTGGTTGGTCGTTTGAGTGTAGTTGTCGATCTCTTCAAAGGAAGCACGCAGCGCGTTGGTATATTCTTTCTGCTGTTCTAAGGACTCCCTGGTATGATCGGTGTTTTGCTTGACCCTTTTCATCAGGACATCTGCTTCGTTGATCAAGCGACCGATTTCTTCGGCTGCCTGCGATGAATTACCGGCCAGCTTGCCTACCTCGTCAGCCACCACTCCAAAGCCGCGTCCTGCTTCCCCTGCTCTGCTGGCTTCGATACTGGCATTTAAAGCCAGCAGGTTGGTCTGCTTGGCAAACCCCTTAATCGTATCAACCACTTTGTAAATATTCTTAGAAAAAGTAGCCAGTTCTTCGGCAGCTTCCCCGGCCTCCAAAATTACCGCTTCATTTTCAGCAATACTTTCTAAAGAATTAGCCAGAGCGCCGCGTCCCTTTTCCACCGCCGCACCGGTTTGCTCCGCCTCCTCTTTCAACCTTTCGCCTGCTTCCACTGCCGCTGACATCTGATCTTCGATTGTTTTAAGTTGCCGGTTAACTTCTTCGACAGAACTTGCTACCTTCGTATTGCCTTCGGCGACCCTTTCTAAGGCCTGCGCCATTTCAGCAAGCGATTCCCTGATCGCCTGGGTACTGGCCTTGATTTTGCGCGCTGAAAATACCATGGTATTGCCGGTGCCGGAGGTACTTGCCAAAAGATTATGGAATTCGTCATTCTTGCGGCCGCCTTTAACAGCAGCAATCCTCTGCCCCTGATCCTTTCCTTCCGGCAATAAAGCCCAGAGCACTACTGCTATCACCAGGGCTAAAACAGCAGCTAAAAGATTAATCCACCATTCGTAAGCGCTTAGAAAAAAAATAGCAAGCCCGGCGGGCAGATAAACAATCGCCAGTTTTAGCGCTACGGGTATTTTACTCAAAGACGCGAAACCTCCCTGGGGCCTTTAAATCATTACTGCCGGGGTTTCTCTTTTTAGTAGAAAAATTCCTGCTTTTTTCAAGAAGAAGTTAATGTTAGAAGCAGCGTTCCTTTTTTAGGCTGCAGTGCCGGGGACTCCTTCCCCGGCACCTGCAATTTACCCCTAACCGGCAAAAAACAAACCCTTTGCCGGCAAACTTAACCCTTAAAGTCGGTGGTAGTTTTCTCCTCACCCGTTTGGTTGGCAGCCTTCTGCTCGTTAACTACAGCCTGCCAGGCTTCCAGGAGCGAATTAAGCATCCCTTCCACTTCTCCGATGATGGCCACATCTTTTTTAACATTGGCCTGCACTAACTGGTAGTGCATGTATTCATAAAGCTGAAAAAGTCTCCCTGAAAGTTCGGGCGTATCGGGGTTTAATGACCCCATCAATTCGCACAGGATATCCTGGGCCCGTCCTAACTGCCGGTTGGTTTCTTCAATGTTATTATCCTCTATCGCTTTGCGACCCATCCGTAAAAATTTCAAGGCCCCGCTGTAAAGCATCAGTAAAAGTGTGGCCTGATCGGCAGTCTCCACCTGCGTGCGGCGGTAGTTTTTATAAGGGTCTCCCATTGCGCTCATCAGTTAGTCACTCCAATCATTAATTTCTTTATTTTATTCTGCCTGCTGCTGCCCGGCCTCAAGGCTGCCTATCAACCCGGTTTGTTCCTGCATCCGGGCGATGTACTGTTCCATAAAGGTAAACTGCCGGACTAAGCGATTTTCGCGCATTTCCATGCGGTCTTCGAGCATTTCAATTCGTTCAGCTGCCTGCTGCATGTCGCGCTGTAGGGCAGCTTCCCTGCTCTGCACTATTCCCCCTGGGCCGATAAATTCATTCAACCGCTCTTCAAGCTGCAACGCAATCCCGTCCGGGCCCCTTTTGCGCCCATCAGAATCAGCGGGCACCTCGCGGGCAAAGAGCCGGTGCACACTATCGGGGTCATCTCTTAAGGCTTCTTCCAGTTGAGCCTGGTCCAGTTCTAACTCGCCCTCTTCATCACGGGCGGAAATCCCGATCTCAGAAAGGCTGTTATACTTGATCGGTTCAGAAGCCGGGCTCACCTCTAAGGTAAGCGTATCGCCCCCGGCCGGAGGATTATCCTCCTCCATTTCAATTTCTACTTCAATCCCCTCGATCTCGTCCCCTGACTGCACATTTCTTCCATCGTGGCGCCAGACGTTGTTAGAAGCATTGTATTCTAAAGTTAGCTCACCCCTGGTGCCCTCGTATGTACCGGTGCCCCGCGCACTAACCTCACCAGCCCCATCGTAGGTAAAAGAATCCCTGGTATGGGTGCTGCCGTCAAACTCGGGCACCTGGCTGTGGATCAGGGTGCGCAGCTGCCTTTCCATGCGCATTAAATCACCACTTCCCTGCAACGGCCCATCGTCTTCTTGCTGCAGGCGGCGCAGGAAGTTGTGCGCTTCGTTGTAAGCATCGACAAAGAGGGACACTTCCTCTGCCGCCGCTTCAGTATCGGGGGAAATTTCTACAGTCGAGGTTCCTTCATCCCGCAGGGTTATTTCCACCCCCGATACAGCATCGGTAAAGGTATTCGAGCTGCGGGTCATTTCTAAGCCGTTTAAGGTAAACTCAGCATCCTGGGCTTCCTGGGGTTCGTATAAATAATCCGGCCCGGCTACGCTTGATTCTTCCCCGACAAGCTGCAAATCTTTAAGCAC
>Ga0207421_10003265_pt1 | contig 19388 bp, 35 predicted proteins | sample SodLakKL_010_SED_4_FD_187542 | JGI IMG/M metagenome (GOLD analysis project Ga0207421, IMG submission 187542) | Alkaline sediment microbial communities from Lake Tanatar, Kulunda Steppe, Russia - 8KL_010_SED (SPAdes) (version 2) | ecosystem: Environmental > Aquatic > Non-marine Saline and... | reverse complement strand
TGCACATAGGTGTGTGCGTGTGTGTGTGCCTATATAGGCCCATAGAAAAAAGCCCTCAGAGAAAGGCTTTTCAGTAATCCAACACTTTGAATTTCTTTTTCCCTAGCTCCTCTATATCCGCAAAGCTCCACTTGAGCCAGCAAGTACTCTCGCAATCCCAGCCGTAAAGACTAATCGGGAACGAATGATGCACTTCGCCATTCCCCTTTTCTGTTAAGTGGACCGCTGCGAATCTCTGGCCTATCTTTGGCCAGTCAAAGGTCCTCCACATATCAGGATGGCCAATGTTTCCAAATCTGTCATCTACATAGCCAAACTGCTGCAGCGCAGAAACTAGCTCAGCGTAAGAGTCAATGACAAGAATCGGCAAATCCTGCTCTGGTGTTAGTAAGTAGCAATCAAATTCAGGTCCATCAAATTCCTCCTGCAAACACCATTGCACCCAGGCCGATCCGTAAACTGGATTATATGTAGAGGTCCATAGGCCTCCCTCGGGCTTGTGGATGACTGGAGCTGCATGTCTGCTAGGCTCTACAAAGAAAGACTCCTCAGGCCGTCCCGAGCGGCTGACAAAAAGCTGTTTTTTCATAGTTACCCCCTCAGCAAGCTATATAAAATTACACCGTTGGCCATAGCAAGAAAGAGCAGCATCCAAAAGAGCCATCCATGCTTGTCCTTATGGCCGTAATTTGAAAGAATCTGCTTGCTGGTCCTGTGATAGTTGTAAGCAGCAGCCAGAGCTATCACTATAGCCCCAGCTGTAAAGTAAATTCTCCAGATCATATAAATCACCTGACTTCCCGAAATAATACCTCAGCTGGCATGCCAAAGTACTGGCAGCATTTCTCTTGATTTTCCTCTGTGGGCAATCGGCCCTCGTAGATCCAAGCAGCCACCGTCCGAGGATTAACTCCTATAGACTCAGCAAAATCAGACAAAGGAATCTCCCTCACCTTAAGCTGGCCCATAATTTGTGTATTCTTTATAGTCCAATGCTTTGGCTTTCGCCAGCGAGGTCCTTCGATTCCTTTGCAAAGCTTTTCCCTGGCTGACTTATCATCACCGACAATCAACACAATGACCGCCCTCCTTCGCATAGTCTGTTGTTATACGTTACGCAGCCCATTTAAAAAAGGTGTAGGTTACTATGAATCAAGTTCGCCGTTGTCGTTAGCCTCCATCAGCCGAGTAATGGCATATCGCAGCCAATCTGAGCGACTGACTCCTTCCCCTGATTGGTTGGCCAGCTGATCCAAAAAAGCCAGCTGATCAGGAGGCAAAAAGAAATGCGCTCGCTGCATTGCTTTCTTAGGCGTAGGAGCGTGGGCCTGTGTGTGTGCTTGTGCGTGTGTCTGTGCGTGTGCGTGTGCGTGTGGCTGCTCCTGTGTGTGGGCCTGTTGTTTTTTCCTAAATGGCGATTGCTCCTGCAGCGACTTGTGGATTCCTTCTGGGATCTTAAGACTGGGCTTTTTCTCTGGCAAGAGTAATGACCTCCTCGCTCAGCCTCTTATAAGCATCAGCAGCTTTACTCTCTGGTTTATACCTTAGTATGGTCTGGCCATGACTAGGAGCCTCCCCAAGAGCTACAGCGGTAGGTATTATGGCCTCAAAAAACTGCAGCCCAAATCCAGATTTCAAAAATGCGACTGTTTCCTTCGTCAAGTTGGTTCTTTCATCAGCCTGTGTAAGTACGATCCCCAAAAGCTGCAAGTCTGGATTGGTGTACTCCTGGACTTCATCGACTGTATTTAAGAGACTGGCCATTCCGTCTATAGAAAAGTATCCAGGCGCAGAAGGGATAATTAAGTAGTCAGCTGCAGACAGCGCATTAAGAGATACGATTCCCAAGTTCGGAGGACAATCAATCAGTACAATGTCATAGTCCTGCGCCCACGTGTTAAGGGCCTCCTTGAGCTTGTAGTACTTACCAGGCTTATCTCCAAGCAGCGAATCAAGGTCCGTCATGTCCGATGATCCAGGCCAAATGCTCAAATTCTCAGCTGGTGTAATTGTCGCTGGCTTGTGCTTGTGAACGATGATGCGAAGACAAGACGGCCCTCCCTCAGGCAGCTCCTCGATGCCTAGTCCTTTTGTAGCATGGGCTTGACTGTCCATATCGACCAGCAGCACCTTTTGCCCTGCTGCAGCCCAATACCCAGCCAGATTGATGGCCGTTGTAGTCTTGCCCACTCCTCCCTTTTGGTTACAAATAGCAATGATCAATATGAGTCCTCCTCGACCTCGAAAATGTGAAACACCAAATTCCCTCCATAAGGGAAAATGGTTGATATATAGCAAAGATTAGACTCTGTAAGCTCATGGCCTGTCCCTGCTATGCGAAATCGCCTCTTGGTAGTTACAGCCCCAGGCTCTACTTTCGCCCAGAGAAAGAGCTTATTATGCTGCAGGGCAGCCGTTAAGACCTCGGCATTGACTGGCAATTCTAGCTCAGCGTAATCGCCCATCTCCAGCTCGTATTTGTAGACTGTCATGGCTTGAGTCCTCCATCCTTTAGGTCTTTCTCTATACTGTCAGCCATCGCCCTCAGTACCTCAGGCAGCTGCATCTGAATCGACAAAGGAGCCTGAACAGAGAATCCTGATCCCTGGTCTCCTTCTACGACTAACAAGATGCAGCCGAATGCTCCAGTCTGTTCTCTTACTTTCGTAGTTATAGCATCATACTTCCCTGCTCCTAGTGTCAAAGCGATTTCACTCCCTTGTTTTGGACTCAATAACCTTGTAATTATAGCTGCAGGATCATACTTCTCTGCTCCTAGTGTCAAAGACATTCCACTCCTTTGTTTTGCGCTCGATGACCTTGACATCAGCTACAGCTACCCAGCAGCCATCCTCTAGCCTACATTCAAAAAAGCTCTGATTGTCCCTCAGTTCTTGGATAAAGCGCAGATCATAGATTGCTCCGACTTCTCCCTGAATCTCTACAATATCGCCAATCTCGACATCGACAAAGCCCTTTGCGTACTGTTTGATCATCGCTGGGCCTCCCTTTCAAAGTTAACCTTTACGACATTGCCCCAGCGGTCTATTACAGACTTCATTTTGCACTTGAAATCGCCTAGACTCATCACCTGAGCTACAGAGGCCATATTGATAAAGGTCTCAAAGACTCCCTCTGCCTCAGCCATTTTTTCATAGAGCAGTTCATGCTGCTTGAGCAGATCCTTTTTCTCAGATGAGACTTTCTCCAGCTCAGAATTAAGAGCAGAAAGGCTCTCTTTGTGTTGCTCTCTGATATCCTCCATTTGAGCCTTAAGCTCGTTGCGCTCCTTATACCCATCAGACATAGTAATCAAGGCCTCGACTACAGATGGGACATCAGGCTTAATTTCTCGCTTTTCAAGCTCAGTAAGTCTTGACTGTATTCCAGCCATAGCCTCAGGGAGCTGTCCCAGGACCTCAAGGACTTCTCGATTGACTGTTACCTCCTGTGACTCTGTTGGAGTCTCTGAGGCTTGCTCTATGGGAGCCTGGGAGTCTTGTCCACTATCGTCATTCACTTCTTCAGCTGGAATATCTTCAGAGCTTGCAGCAATTTCTTGCTTTGCTTGCTCAGGCTTGCTCGCTGGCCGTATAAATGTAAGCCGTTTTTGAATGGCATGCTCTGACCTGTCGCTTAATTGATCTGCAGCCAGCTCCTTGAAAATGTGAGTCTTTGGCTTGCCAAGGCTTACTCCTTCGTCTATAGCCTCCAGCAATAAAGCATCTTCTTCTGCTGTCCAAGAGTTACGAGATATCGGAGGTGGGAATTCTTTCTTATCACGAATTGTATAAAAACGCCGACTAATAGCGAGCGGAGTCCGATTCTCTAATACCTCGCCTAGTTCATTACAGACATCCATGAGATGCCTTTCCTTGTTAGCTCTGACAGTATCAATGATTAAATCGTCTTCTTCTTGCTGCCATTGTCTGCGAGCGTTGTCTTTTTCTTTGCGTATACTGGCCAAGAATACCTGCGATAGTTCCTTCTGTCGGTCCTCGCTTGGTAGTTGCTGCTCTGACAGGTCTTTTCGTAAGTAATTGTAATAAAGCACTCCGATGGAGCTTTCCCTTTCCTCTAGCTCCTCCGCTGCAAGAGCGAAAGCTTGAGTCAAAGGATACCCTTTATCTTGAGCTACAAGAACATAATCGTAAATGATTTTCTTTTGCTCCTCTGTCCAGTCTTTGCTGGCCAATGTAATTACCTCCTCAAGGCTTGGCTATACGCCAATAGTCTTCTCGGTGTTTAAATCTATACCAGCCATCTTCTCTTTGTTCTACAGGATCATGCTCTGGTAATACAAGATCCGCGAAATCAGCTGCGCTCAGCTTGCAGAGAAACTTGACATCGATTGGTCTTCCCATCAGCAATATCTCAGCTGCAGTACTGGCCAAGAAAGGCAAAGCTGCCCCAGGTCCTTCTATGGTCAAGAAGGAGGACATTGGAGACGTAGGCTCATAAAAGGCCAATTTCCAATGGCCGAAGGTTAAAGGCTCAATTGAGGCAGCCCAGCCATCAGGCCTTGTCATATCTAGAAAGTTAAGGCCAGAGCTTACCATGCAAATCCTCCTCTGTTAAATTCTCAGCTTTGACTTTGGTCAGATCCTCCTTGCAGTAAGGGCAGATCCATTTCGTACCAATCCGAGCTGCAGAATAGCTTTTTTTCTTGCACTTGAAACAGACTTTTTTCCACATGTGCGCTCCCTCCCTTAATGGAGAAAGCAGCCGACCTCCTGAGCTAACAGGTCAATCCTCTAATTCGCCGATGACTTCCTTTTTCATAATATCAACAATCTTTGAGTCTATCTCCTGGCCTCTATAGAGCATCAGAAACGTGTCAGAGACAGCTCGAAACATGTTAGCAAGCTCCAGACAATGCTCCTCAGAGATATATTGGTTCTTGTTGAGATACTCAATGTCAAGTGTCGCGTCTTTGGCCATCTCTCCGACTACAGACACGCAAAATGGAATTTTATCCCCATTGTCCAGCGTGATTTTACAGTTTATCTTCTTTACCATCAGGCTGCTCCTTTTTTGCGAAAGGATTTTAGAGCATCCTCAAGCTCTGCATCAACAATATGAGTATAGATTTGAGTAGCTGCAATCGTTGCATGGCCAAGAGCTTTCTGCACAATTCGAAGGTTTTTAGTCTCCCGATAGAGGTCTGTCGCAAAAGTATGGCGCAAAGTATGCGGATGAACGTCTTTGTCAATCTCCGCTTTCTCAGCTAGTCTTTTGACCATCTCCCGAAGATACCGATCCTGGACTGGCTTTCCTTTGAGCGTACAAAAGAGATGCTTGCTCTCAGGCTTGACTTCTCTCCAGTCTTCCAAAAGCTCCAAGTCTTCTACACTCAGCCAAAGAATCCGATCCTTCTTGCCTTTGCCTTGTCTGACTTTGAGCTTGCCAGACATCCAATCAATGTCGCGTACCTCAAGAGCCAAAAGCTCAGAGGCTCTCAATCCGATATTTGCCATGATCTGCATCATGACATAGTTGCGAAGACCAGTCCGACATTTCCGATTCGGCTGAGAAAGTAAATCCTCAAGCTCTGTCTCGTTGAGTACTTCAGGAATCTTAAAAGCAGTCTTTCTGTTTTCCGATCCAAAATAAGCCATGTAAAGCCCCCCTTTTTCCCTATAGTACCATTTCCTATAACATTCGGTACTGTAGACTGCATAAACTGGCAGTTAGTGCAGCCTAATATAGTTTTCGGTACTATAAGCCCGAACTCCTCCAAGCCTCAGCCAAATCTCCAGAATATTCACGTTGCAAGGCTTTTCGATAGAGCTGACAAAAGCGCAGCCGTCCCATAAGAGGCGACCAATTTTCCTCCCACGAATATTCTATAAGTTCAGACTCCCAGGGCCTCTCTCCGTTACTGTTCAAATAGGCCCCAGTCTGAAAGTAAATATTCACCATTCCCTTGTGAGTCTCAGAAACTTCTGGATAGTAAGTCCCATGAAGTTCTCCCTCTGGGTCCAGCCAGCTCTCTTGTATCCATATATTGATAGCTCCTCCGTAAGGGCAATCGTAATCGCCCCCACGAGAAACTTCTTCTTTTTTGCATAGAGTCCGTATGGCCTCCCACTCCTGAATTGAAACCAGCCCAATTGGAATCAATTCTTTTCTGTGTTTCAGTACTTCGCCCATTGTAGTTTCCTCCTAGTTGCTATTCGTCCATCCTGGTCTGCTCTTTAGCCACTTAGACCAGCTTTGCTCGACATTTGTCTTTCCCATAAGGCTTGACATGTGATCAAAGTTCTCCTCTTTTGGCCAATGCGCTCCTGATTCCCAGGTCTGGACTGTACTCATTCCGACTCCGAGCATGGAGGCAATCGCCATTATAGACAGGCCTTGCTCCTTGCGATATTTGCGCAGAGGATTTCCCTCAATCCATTTCTTCAGATTGTCCTTGCTCATACCGATTCCTCCTTCCTCTGTTCTAACTAACACCAATAATAACATATTCATAGTGTTCGTGTAAATTCCTACTTTGGGCTTTTGGGCTAGTACCTGTAATAACATCCATCAGCTGGAAAAAAACGGCCCATTTCTGAGCCGCATATTGTCTTTATCCTGTCTGTTCCTCTCCAAAATGTTCCTCTGCCATTGTTTGAATCCCCTCAAGAAAAATCTGTAAGTCTCTGACAGTTATCCCCTCAGTAGTAGCCTCTCCTCGAATGTCATGCAATAGCATTTTCAAGCTCCCAGGCTCGACTCCCAATTTCTTGGCCAGATTAAATACATGAATCTTTTCTTGCTCTGTTGCGATCCTGTCTATGTCCTCAGGAGGCTCAGGAGCTTGCTTTGTTTGCTCCTGCTTATGATTGTCCTCGCTTGGTTCCTTCGGCTTGTCTGGAGCTTTCTCTGGAGCCTCTGGAGCAGTCTCCTTTGTCTTGGTCTTTAGCTCCTCAATTTTATCTGCTGAATCCTCTGACTCATGCAGGACTAACTTCCCGATGACAGTCTCAAAGCTCGGCTTTTCAATTGTTGGAGTTTCCTCAGCTACAGTATTACGAAATCCATTTTTATGGACAATGGCCTTGCCGTCTCCAGTCAGTCTCAAGAAGACATCGACGCGATAGGGCAATTTCTTGTACCCTTCCAGGACCATATTCCCAGACTTGACTCCTTCGCCGTACTCTCCAATGTACTCCTCTTTGAGCCGTCCAGTAATTACGCAGTAGAATCCTTTATCTCGGATGGCTGCCAGGAGATTGTCAGTCTTAGCATGGACTTCTCCCCATAGGACTTGAGGCCAGATTTTCTCTTTTCGATTCTGCTGCAAGAATTCTGTCTCAGCATACGACTGGAGATCCGATCCTGAGTCAATGACAATGGTCCCTCCTCCGTGCTGAGCAAAAATCAGCTGAGCTACCGCTTGACGGATATCGTCAAAGCTCATGCATTTCTTGCGATAGACTTGCTTTCCTTCAGCCTTAAATTTAGCAGCGACTTTATCCGCTCGGTTTTCTGTGTCAAGTAGAAAAATAGGCTCAGGGAACGTCATGGCAAAATGAGTCTTTCCTGCGCCTTGTAATCCCTCAGCCAGAACAATGAACGCGTTATCCGCTGGATTGTCTGGGATCTCGTCCCAGGCCACTGGAGGCCTGGGATTTTGCTGTTTACTCATATCTATGTCACTCCTCGGTCAAAGGTTTTAGAATGGGACATCGGCAGTCATATCAACATCAGAATCAGCCTTGCCAGTATCCTCTGGCTCCTCAGGCTCCTCTGGAACAAGCCATTCAATTTTTAGTGAATTCGTCTCTTGGTATAGAGCATCGACTCTGGTCTTCCAATCGTCTCCTAGCTTGGCCAGTTCATTAAGGCCAGACTTGAGCGGTCTTAGGTCATGCTTGAAACATTTTTCCTTGAGCTGCTCAGGGCATAGCTCAAAGAGCTTATCCACCATTTTTTTGTCCCTGATTTTTACAGACTTCTGTAATCGTACCTTTGCGACTGGAGTCAGCCTCAGCTTTGCTCCGTCTTCTACCATGCGACTGATCAGAGTCAGCTTTGCAGCATCGCGAGCCTCTCTCGCCAGCTGATAAACGTCTTCAAGCTCTTTCAGCTCGAGGACTAACTGCTCATCGCTCATCGCGTCAAGCTCCATGACTTCTCCAGTCCTAGCATTGACAATTCCCATGAGTGTGTCCTCCTCCTATAGTTTTTTTGTAGAGGTTGCCCTCTGTAATAATAATAACATATTGCAGCTGTAAACTCAAATCAATTCGTTAGAAATTGCTCTTTGACTTTTGCCTGTCTTGCTCCAAAAGCTGAGCCATTTCTTCTTCGTTGTAATAGTCAATTCGTAAAGATATAGAACTAGACGGCCCAGCAGATAAGCTCATCAAAATGGTCAAATCATCGTCAATTCTCCACTCGGTATAATACGACAAAAGATTAGCTGATAAAGCCTCTGAATCGGTCCAGGATCTTTTTGGCTGTCCGTCCTCAGTCAGCCAATGCTTGCTGTCGCTTTCGGGATGGCCATATACCTCAGTTAAAATGCCCTTGAACAGATCATAGGCTTGTATATATCGGCTTGTGCTCCAAAAATTATCAGCAAGCATATAACTTCCCTGGCGAAAGGAATCCTGTTCGTCAAAGTAGTAAACTGCGTAGAAATTATATCCTTCGATCCTAACTTCGTATCCCAAATGGTTATCTGCAGCAGAAACAGTCTGCATTGCCTCTCTTGCTCGTATGTCTGATCGTGTACTTCCAATGTTTGCCTCTCTGAAGAAGTAATCACCTGCAAAGACTTCTCCAGCTCCCATAAACCCTAGCATAAACCCAACAATTATCCCGATTACCATAGTTTTTTTCAAAGTTGATTCGCTCCTTTTTAGAATCCTTCCCATACTTCGATGGGTCTTTCTCCCCTGTCCTCTGGCAGCTCTGGAGCTATTTCATCGGCTTGATATCCAAAGACTGCAATGCTGCAAGTGTCTCTCCAGATCCTTACTTTGATCTTACCTATACCTGACTTGAGGACCAGCGAAATCAGCTTGTGAGCAAGCCTCAGAGCCTCCTTAGGCTCCATATCAAAGGCGATCCCACTCTTGGCCGAGATATATTCTTTGCCGTCTCTGTCTAAATGTATAGCTGGCCATAGAGCTGTAGCTCTTGGCGTACGTCTATCCCTTGGCAATTGTCTCACCTCCCTTCGCTTATAATTTTGCTCTCAAGGCTCTGGCTGTCTTGTTAGCTTGCCATTTCCATAGGTTACTCAAGAAAAGCTCCTGCAGTCCTCCTCCGTTAGTCTCAATGGCTATCTGGCCAGTTATGAATCCCTTCTTCACTCTCAGCGAGGCTATGCGGTCAAAGCGGATCTCCTCCTCCCAGCTCTTAAGTCCAAGCCAAGCCCTGCGCTTTATAATCAAGCGGTCCTTTGTAATTCTGAGTATGTCTGGCATGAAAAATCCTGTCCAATGTAAGAGTCCAAAGCTCAAGATTCGACTACTGCGAAAATGTAATGTTTTTTCCATGTTGTCCCTCTCCTTTTTTGTTTTTACTAGCTGGTCTTTCTACCTGTAATAATAACAATAACAAGGTGAAAAGTAAAGGCCTGAGACGATGGCAATTATCACCTCATGGCCCTTAGTATCAATCAGGAAAGCATTCATTGAAGGAGTCCAGCAGCATGGAGTCAAGCTTGAGCCTCTTTTCCATATAGGAATCGACTTCTGCCTTGCTCTCAAATACTGGCTCTGGCCTGACTAGCTGGCAGCGAATCTCCTCGCGTCTTTCTAAGTAGTAATCCCTCGCAATCCTACGCCTGACATGCTCGGCAGCTTTGGCTTGCTTGACTGCTCTCATCATATAGTCATGGGGTATTCCCCAATCCCTGCAGCCCTCCAAGCATACGCCGAGATAGTAATCCTCAGGAGCAGAAATCTTTTCTTTGTCCAGTATATAGACCATTGCTTGATAGGTCTTGAAAGGGTTTTCTGTACTCTGGACAGTCAAATCGTGCTTGTCATAGTACCTTGGCCAGCCCTCGTATCTGTCCAGGGCCAGCTCATCCTCCTCTGTTATAGAGTACAATGCGCCGATTACTTCTTCCCCAGGCTGCTCTATTATAGTGAGGACTCTGCGAAATTGGATCTGCCAGTCCTTAAGACGTACTTTTTCTATTTCCTCAGCCCCAGGACAGCGAGCGAACATGCGATCAATGGCCATATTGGAGCCATAGGCAAAGTATAATTTTTCCATTAGTTGATCTCCTCCTCCAGTAATTCAGCGACTCCGACTCTGACCAGTTCCCTGACAAATTCCTCAGCTGTAGTAAAAGAGATATCTTTTCCAGTCCAGACCTTAATCCGATGAATGCAGTCCTTCATATAGACCTGGATATCTTCGTCCTTGTCAAGCCTCATGTCTATCCTCAGGCCCTCGACTACTTCCTCAAAGCTCTGGCCAGTAAAAATAGTACCGTCATTAGTTCGAATCTTTATCATGGTAGTTCCTCCTTTTAGTAGTAGAGCAGAGCAGCTCCCAGGCTGCCCTTGCTCCGTCTTTGCTTATGCTGCTTGGCTTTGCTGGCCTTGCTCTAAGCTGCGAAAGTGTTTGATGCGGTCTGTTATAAAGTTGACAGCTGACTTTGCAAGCTCATCCATTTCGTTGCCCTTGTTATGTAGAGCAAGCTCGACTGCGACCAGTCTCCAAGCGTTATTGCGCTTGTACCGTTTATCCTCAAGCTGCATTTTGACTTTGCGACCTTCAGCCTTTTGGACTAGCAGCTGAGTAAATACTACCCAGTTTATGATCTTGTCAGCCTCTATAGTGCCAGCTGCTTGGCGAAACTCGACTGTCGTATGTCGCCACCAGCTTTCCATGTTTATCTTGCCGTAACGTCTATCGACAAAGCCTCTGTTTTCTGTTGTCCAGTCTCTAAGCTCCTGCATGGTCTGGAGGCTCTCAAACTTCTCTACGTCTCGGAGGATCTCTCCTCGTATTGAGCGGCAAAAGTAGTTATTGTTATCTCTGCGACTCTTAGGCATGGCCTCGTCTATGGTCAGCTCCATTCTGGCGTAGAGCCTATGAAGGTTGACAAACTGCTGAGGAGTCCAATGCTTTGCTCCGTGGTGTACGTGTAGGCCACAAGAGCGGTTTACTTTGGCGTTGTTATCCTCCAGTACTTGACAAGCGACTTCTATTTGCTTAAGCCCTTCAGAGCCTTTGAGTATTGGGCTTACAAGCTCCCATCCTTTGTGGTACCGTCTATTCCTTACTGAGCCGTCATATACGACTTTCCAAGCTGTTTCTGAGTTTCTATGAGTGTATCCTTCGTAGTTACAAGGAAGGCCAGCTGTCTCTAAGCCTCTAACGACTCCGAGCATTTCTGTCTCTGTTAAGTTGGTAAACTCGATTTCGACTCCAAAGGTTTTTTCTTGGTCAAACTTGGTAGGTGCTGCCATGTTTTCCATCTCCTCGGTGGGTTTTTTTGAGACGTTGCTGCTGCCTTGTCTCTATATATATAATACCGCATTATATGCGCTAATACAATAGCCTGGAGTAATCCAATTCATGGATAAGGCGCAGCTACAAGGCATTTCCGAGCTTTGAGAAGAAACAAGCGAGCCAAAAGCCCGCCTATATACTACCGTTTTATATGTCCCAGTGGTCTGGCCAGATTCCGCTTGACTGTGCAGCCTTGAGCTTAAGATCCTCAGTCAGTATACAATCCACCTCAGCCCAATTGGTACTGCCTAGCATTTCGCAATAGAGCTTGCTTGGTGCTTGCTGAATCCATTCGACTGCCTCATAAAAACAAAAGTGGAAAGCCCAGAATTGCACTTCTTTTCTGTTCATCATGTTGCATGCGCCTGAGTCTCTTACTGCTTTGACTTGCTCCAGCATATCAACCAGAAACCGCTGGCAGCTTTGGAGATTCGATTTGTCCTGCATTTTTAGGCCTCCTTTTCTGCTTGCCATTGTCCTTCTCGGAGATAACCAGCCAAGACTCCAAAAAGTACCCTGACAGCATCGGCATCGCTTTGCTTGTTAATGACTGCATAGACCTCTGAGCAAAGAGTCTCGAATTTCTCAGGGCTTATTTCGTGTTCCTTGGCCAGATCAGCGAAGTGCTTTTGTGCAAGATTGCAGAGCATACTTGGTCTATTCTTCATTATGAATTCCTCCTAGTTTTTGCTGGCCAGTCTATGCTGGCCTGTCCTTTTCCGAGACAAGATCCAAAGCGAATTGTAAGCCGTCAACTTTCCCATTCAGCTCGTAGATATAACCGCGAGCGAGCTGCTTTTCCTTTTCATTGTCAGACAATACCAGTCTAGTCTCCCATTCTGCCAGCTTGGAAAAAGCTTTCTCCAGCTCTAACTGGAGGCGAAACTGCAGCAACATTATTCCCACCACCTTCCATCAAATGACATGTCTCCGTTATTGAAAGCATTGAGAAACTGGCAGCGAGGCTCATATTCCTTCAGGTCTTTTTTCCAGACTGTATTCCCTGAGCGGTCTTTGACTTCTACCTTCGTAGTACAAATGGGCGAGCTTGCTATATACCAGCCCTCTGGCAAGCTTATTTTGTGTCCTCCGACTGTCTTTGTTATGGTCTTCATGGTATCCGTCTCCCTAGTTTATATTGGAGGGCTTGAGTCTTCCCAAGCCCAGGCTTTGCTTTATGCTGCTGACTTTTCTTCTTTCTCCTTGACTTGATCCTCTGTGAAAAGGCTGGCCGTCTTGACAACAAACTTGACTTCTGTCTCTAGCCCTTCAGCTATTTTTTTCTTGTTGCTAGGTATCCAGAGACTAACTTTGAGAGCTGCTTTCTGGCCCTTCTGAACTTGAAACCCTGCTTTTTTCCATTCGGCGTATGTAAGAAGTGTTTTTTCCTCAAGTCCTGCTGCCTGTGCTGCCTCGTGTACTCGTTGTGTGTTAGTCATGTTTGTCTGGCCCCTTTGCTTTTGTTTTTTTGTTTCTTTACTATGTACTAAGTATACCACCTGTAATAACATATCGCAATAGGTGGGCTGGAATATTCTAATGGTAATGAATGGCGCAAGAGTCCCTCTCCTAGCGCATTAAGAAGACCTTTTCATTTTGCTGCTGGCCTTGCTGCATTCTGTCTGTAATAATAATGTGTCTCCAAAAAGTACCCCAAGTAAGCTCAGGGTAAATTTATGGGAACTCTATGGGAAATTCATGGGATAGACAAAGCCCGAGCAAGCCTCCTGCAAGTCCTAAGCAAGCCCGAGCAAGCCTCCTGCAAGTCCTAAGCAAGCCCTGAGCAAGTCTCCTGCAAGTCTAAACTGTGAGAAAAAACAGGAGATTGCACTTTGAGCAGAGAAAGCTTTCTATAATCTTTGACCAATAGGAGGATGACAAATGGAAATCCTGAAAATGTCGATTTTTGATTTGGTAGACTCGCCAAGACTGGCCAAGATGGTCTACACGGTGCAGCATGTCCTGGAGAAAGTACCAATCGAAAAGCTCACGCTGCAGAACTTTCCGCTTGAGGTGATAGAGCCAATTTTCTCTCCAAGCAAGAAGAATTTCGACTATATGCAGCGCATGACTCTGGCCCTAATGATTACTCATATCGAGCAGAGAAACGAGGAGGATGACCTGCCAGCCTTTTGCTTAGATCCCGATGACGTAGATTCCATAGTCTTTGGAATGGTAAAAGAGGGAGCTGTCTTTGTAGCTGAGGCCCTGGAATTGCCTAAGTCTTTCCTTCCTCCAGGATGTGACAAAGCTTTGTCTCAAGCCCTCGTAAAATGGAGCAAGAATTCGAAACCCTTTGAGAAAGATGCCAGAGTCCCAGGATCAGTCAGACGCGAGGCTGAGCTATTCGTCAAAAATGCGATGGATGCAGCTGCCGACTGTATGGAAAAAAGATACAAAAGCGGTGATTCAGACCTGGATTTTGACAAGCTCTGGAAGAAAGTACATAGCAAAATGCAGCACTAAAAAAAGCAGGGAGTCAATCCCCTGCTTTTCTTATGGTCTTCTTTGTCTAATTCCTCATGTTAAGAGCGAGACTGTGCGCCTGATTTAAGAACTTATGGCCATCAATCAGCTGCTCAAATCGTCTCTCCTTGAATGTCTCAGTCTGTCTCTTTGGCTCTGCGTGGCTGACATAATCAGCGACCGCTTGCAAAGCTCCCCAGGCAGTCCCATTAAACTCCTTCAAATCCTCAGCCAAGTAAAGCTGGCTAATGTCCTCCCTGCGTTGTTTAATGTTTTCTGCAGCTCGGCTATCTCCTTCGCTGTCCTCTTTGGCCATTGGAATGAGCTTTTCGAGATATCCCTCAAAGCTGATTTTTTTGTCTGCCAGTCTCTCCGCGTCTTCCCTAAACTTTCGGCCAAAGTCCTGAGCCAATCCTAAGGCTGTAGCAGCCTCGTCAAGCTTACCATTGAGGCTTTGGGTATGTCTAATGCTCCATGTTCTCTTGGCTCTCTGTAGGCCCCATGTGAGCGTGTTCTGGCATACGACTCGAATCGGTGTTATGGCTACTCTTACAGAAGAATTCCCATCGTGACTGTTAGAAAAAACTAGGTACATATCAACGTCATCGCCTACTACCTTCAAAGGCTCAGGCAGCTTTGCAGACAGCCAGACCTTACGCCCTTCTCTCAAGCTCCCTGCTGTCTCATATCTGCAGCCCTCTCCTAAGAGTCCATCGGTCCAGCGAAAGGCCTCCATGTTCTGAATCACCTTGTAGGCTTTGCCGACTATCCCCAGGACTCGATTATCTGTGGCCCGAACATTAGCATATTGCTCTGCGACCTCAGTCATTCCTCCTTGGCCGTCTCCGATAAAGATCGGCCTTTTTTCGACTGCCCAAGCAAGACCTGCAGCAATCAAGGCTTGCTCTGAATCTGGAGCCTCCTCTAATACCTTACCTAGCCCATGCCAAGGGACCTCGCGAACGCTAAACATATTTTCGACATCATGACTCATGCTTTTTTCCCCTTTCGAGACAGACAAGCGAAGGTCTGTAGTGATCGAGTTTGCCCTACCCTAAGCCATAGCCTCAGGCTTGCCTGTCCCTTATGTTATTTGAGCTGTTTTCCTCAGCCCTTCTATACCTATAATAACAATAATACATAGCATAGTCAATAGACTGGCTGAAATAAACTTATCCAATTTAAGGCACAAAAAAAGGCTGACTCCATTAAGAGCCAGCCTCATCATCCGTCTTCTTTTTCATCTTTTCTTTATCTGTAACAATAACAATGTCTGGCTCGCTGTCTTTGTTGGTGCAGTTTTTGCTGTTGCGACATCTGCCGTCAAATCTCCCTTTTATATAGGCTGAGATAATCATGGCTGCAGCTGTAATTAAGGATCCAGCTATATGGCCATTGCTCAAGTGATCCCCTCCTTAGTCTATAAAAGGAATTCTCCCAGCTAAGGAATCCCGCATCTCTTTGGCTTTCTCTAGCCAGTCATTGCCCATAACCTCGTTAAATTCGCCTATCAGCCCATCCAGTAGGTTGGATATTATAAGCCTTGCAGCCGTACGCTGGAGCCAATTCAAAGAGGCATTTTCGTCAAGCCAGCTCAGGATCAGGCCCATAGCATAATCCTTTTTCTTTGAACCGTTATCGCGGCCCCATTTTTCCTCAGCCTCGACTACAGCCTCAAAGATATACTCCCAAAGCTCATCCCAAAGTGAATTGACTGACTTCTGCAGGACATTCCCCAGGAACGACAAAAGAACCGTAACAGCTAAATTCGACAATTTACCCATAAAGCAAATTCCTCCTTCTCGTTTTTGGACATAAAAAAAGCCTTAGTTTCTAAGGTTGCTAAGGTTGCTAAGGTTTCTAAGGTTGCTAAGGTTGGATGCTAAGGTTTCTAAGGTTACCGCTCGCCCTTACAGATCCGACTCCATAGAGCTTTGGCCTTATCTCTTGCAGCCTCAAATTCCGTCTTCCTCCAGTCCTTCTCAAAATCTGGCGCATTCAGATAGGCTTTCTGCAGCTCCTTCTCTGTCTTAAGAGCTTTCTTGTACTCCTGCACTATAGGCATTTCCACGAGATTCGCCCTCCTTCAGTAAGGCCCAGACAGCCACGACTATCGACTGTACATCGGCCTCCAAGAATCGCCTTTCTCCGTACTCTCCCAGCTTGCTAGTCCAGCGAATATCCCTGACTTCGCGCTCTAGCTCCTCCCTGCTTACACACGTTAAAATCAGATCCTCCCTAGTCATCGACTCCGTTTCCTCCTCGTTGGATTCCCTTGTATCTCTGTATAGAAAAGAAATGCAGAATCCCAGCCGACTGGGACAATGGTCCTAGTTTCTCCCCAGGCTTTCTCAGGATAATCTATACTTCTATCATGGTAATGCGTAGGAAAAGGGCCATTTGTACCGAACATTTCCGCAAGGTCCCTCTCAGAAAGATGCTTTTTGACGTACTCTGCTATCGTCAAGCAGCTGTAATAAACAGCCTCATCCTCATGAGCATTGAGTACTTTTTGATAGTTGACATCCGACTCATTCCAGCAGCTAAACTGCCAAGGATGCTTGCAGACTCCTTCCCAGTCTTTACCCCACCATCCAGGCCGAAGAACTCGCTCCCGAATAATGGCTCCGACTGCCATCCTATCAAGTATACCCTGCCCTCTAGCCTCTCCATAGATAGTCCTAGCAAGTATATCCACGCTCATAAGCTCGATCCCCTTTCTAGTAGTCTACAAATGTAAGCGGATCTCCCATTGGAGGAACTTGGTATCCAAACTGGCGAACATAGCGGATGCCTGAGTCAGAAAAATTACCCAAAGCTATAATCCCGACTCCTTCAATGTCGCTCCTGTCTGTTACCTCGACTTGCCATGTCCCAGGTTCAGCATCTCCAGTAGGCCAGACTCTCCCCCGCATATTTGTAAAGGTCTTTTGTGAGCCTCGCTCCATTTGTACTCTAACCCTATACCATGTATTAGCCGAAATCAGTCCAGACTGCGAATCGATCGGAGTCCTTGAATTTGTTCTATGCCTAAACAAGACTATGCTTGATCCGTTAAAACCGACCGCAATGCCTGAGTGGTCATTGGTATCCCTTGAGCTAACTTTACCAAACAGATTGAAATAATCATGCGTGGGCGTTGTCGTAGTTCTAAACTCAGCAATCATTTCGCACTCGTGGCAAGCTGGCGACCAGTACGGCGCAATTGTAAAGTAATTTGTGAAATTCATCTGTTCCCATTCCAAGACCTTCTGGCCTAAGACGAAAGGATCATTAACGAACCAGACCTGTATATGCGCATCTGGGAACGTATAACCGCGCCAGTCCCTTGGAACTTGATACATTGGATACTGCTCCCAGTTTGTAAAATACTCTCTAGGATTTAAAATTTCGGCTATTGGTGCAGGGTCAACACTTGGCCTATTTCCAGGCCGTGTTTCGGTGTTCGTACCCTCATCCTCTAAGAGATTTCCTTCTGCTCCACCGTCTAAAAGGTCATTGTTTGTTACAAAGGTATCCTCTGACAGCGAACTGATAAAGATACCGCCTACAGGCTCAAACTCTCCATCCTCACCAATCCGTACCGTGTTACCTTGTACGTTGTTTCTGTTACCGTCAATCTGAATATTGTAGCCAGGAGGAGCTGGAGCGTATGGAAATTGACCTGAGCCGATAGACTCGTTATTGGAGACAATATTATCATCTCCTTGGACATAAATCCCGCTGAGTCCGTTATAAGCGCAGTTATTACCTGTAATGACGTTGTTATCAGACTGCTGCCATACCCAAAGCCCAGGAAAGATATTCCTGTTGACCGTGTTTCCTGAGATGGTAGACTCCTCGATGAAGACGATAGAAATCCCTTGGTCATTGTTGGCTGTTACGTTGTTACTGATGACTATATTCTCAGCCCAGCCAGCCCCGATTCCAGTACTGGCATTTCCTATCCAGAATAGATCGGTTACGCAGTCCGTTATAATGCTATTGCTAATCGTGGCACTTCTGGCGAACTCATCCGAGTCTCCGCCATAGAAGATTCCCCCCTCTTTACAGCGTTTGATTTCGTTTTGGATGATCTTGGCTCTGTCCGACCAGAGAAGATAGACGCCAAATCCTACCATGTCAACAATATTCAGACCTTGGATTATAGCCTCCTCGCAGCGTTCCAAGTACACGCCATAATGCCACCATTCTTCATCCTGCGTGTGAGCTGGAGCATTGCCGTCTAAGCGTAAGTTGAGAACGGCAATATTTGGATTTCCGTTTACAAGGTCCTCGTTTTGAATCATCCAGAAAAAGTCATTGACTACAGCATCAAGAAAGATAACTGTCGATTGCCCTTGTCCCTCTAGGATTCGGCTGCTCGGTACTATAATCGATTCGTCTATGTTGAAAGTACCCTCAAGCAATACGACTTTTCCCCTTGCTCCGACTCTCTGCAAAGCTCGATTGATGTCTCGCTGGTCATGTTCTCCCTGACAGACAATATCAGCCCTTCTCCGTCCTTCTTGGTTGCTGTCAGCTGCAGCTATAGTCAAGACTGTATTCGGTCTAACTGGCCAGACGTTATCGGGAGGATTACCCTGCGATCCTTCTCTTGCTTGCATCTGCAGCCATCTCTGGTGCGCTCCTATGACTCGACCTGCTCCAATGACTTCTGTCTGCAGCGTTTCTCCGTCAAAATCTAGCGTATGCCGTATGCTCTCCACCCCATAAAATTCCTCTAAGGTGGAGACTCTTGGATCGTCTACTGTTATGCCGTCATAGACATCCATCCTCGGTATAAGTGGCAAGGTCAAAGAATTTGTCGCTCGTTGGCCAGACAAATCATTCAGAGCAAAATTGGCCAAGTTCAAAGCATCCGCTGCCGTCTTGATTAGCTCTGTATCAGTCTCATCGATTTGCATAGGCCGAAGACCAAATTCGTCCTGACTTGCTGCATCGTTGACTGTTACAGTCTGCCTCTGGCCAGCCTCATCTCTGTATACTACAGCCACCCTATTGCGAATATCCCTGTCTGTTATGTCAAGGTCATGGATATAAATGTCTTCTGTCCACTCAAAATTCCAATCGGCTGTTGCTGCAGACTTAGCTCGAGGAGGCTCTAGGAGTGTCAGGCGAAAGCTCTCTGTCCCAGAGTCATACTTGTACCCTAAGAACCAGCCGAATTCTTTTGTGATGTTTTGCAGCCAATCCCAGACAGTCCCGAACTCTACAGCAAAAGGAGGCAATCCAAAGCCAGGAGATGCTGGTACATCCAGCTCAATTTCTCCTACGCCGAATTCGTCATCAAGAATCTGCTGCATAACATCCTCGACTGGTACGCCTCCATCCTCTATAGGTGCGCCGTACTCTCTGCGCTCCAAGATATAACGGTCCTGCAGCCTCTTGGCCAAATCTCGACATTCGATTTCTACGATCTGCCCTTCTGTCCGTACTGCATCCCCGAC
>Ga0207421_10003264_pt1 | contig 19393 bp, 8 predicted proteins | sample SodLakKL_010_SED_4_FD_187542 | JGI IMG/M metagenome (GOLD analysis project Ga0207421, IMG submission 187542) | Alkaline sediment microbial communities from Lake Tanatar, Kulunda Steppe, Russia - 8KL_010_SED (SPAdes) (version 2) | ecosystem: Environmental > Aquatic > Non-marine Saline and... | reverse complement strand
ACCCTGAGTACACTACGCCATCGCGTTCGAATACAGAATTTACGGAGCTTTCATGCAGCTGATGCTCCCAGATGAGATCACCCGGCTCAGCCGATTTGAAAAACTGACGCCATGATCCGTTTTCTCTTACATAACCCTCTTGAACTTCTCTCCACGTCCCGTTCTGACGGGCGTATAACTGTTGTACTTCTCTCCACGAACCATTTTCTCTTACGTACATATTAAACCTCGACTCTCCCTACTCGTTAATCAATAATTAACCAAATATCTCCGTCAGTGCCTCCAGACGGTATACTTGTGGAAACAGTCACTCTTCTCAGGTCGCGATCATTATCCCCTACATCATGACCGGCCGCTGATCCTGCATCATCTATTTCACTTAATGTATGTGTATGTGAAGTGTTAGTAGAATCAATAAGCGCAGTTTCATTTTCACGTTGTATGGTTACCTGTATATTGGATTTGGCATCTCCAGTTACTTCTATACCAGTTGGGCTGCGATCATAAGCAGTATCCCAATTTCCGTCATTGGCTGTTGCATTAGATATTGATGTATCAACATATGCTTTGTTTGTTGCATCATTGTTATCTGAAGGGGTGGCAACTTGAGCTCTGCCCTGTAAATCCCTATGCACCAATGTATCAGCATCAGGTTGTACCGATGATCCATGTATACCCTCAGAAGTAGTGTCAATATGATCTTGTACCCAGTCTTCAGTAGCGTACCCAACTAAGGAACTATCAATATCTGACTGTGTGACGAAATCTGAAATCTGATTATTAACCCAACTTTCGGTGGCATACCCATCCAGCGCGGTATTTTGGACCCAGCTTTCTACCCACTGTCTATTAGCTATTTCCAAATTCCCTATTGGGTCTTGTATTTCTGCGCGTCCAACTCCATCCCTATGCACCAATGTATCAGCATCAGGTTGTACCGATGATCCATGTATACCCTCAGAAGTAGTATCAATATGATCTTGCACAATATCTTGCTGCAAGTCATTCTTTACGTATTCATCCAAATCATCAATGTTACTTTGGAGATCAGAAGCATTAGTATCAACGTATTCTTTATTGGCTGCATCTTTATCATGAGAAGGATTTCCTACGCGAGTCCTCCCCTGTGAATCTCGATGGGCAAGTTTTCCGGCTTCTTCTGTGTAAGAAGATCCATGTATGCCTTCAGAAGTAGTGTCAATATGATCTTGTACAATATCTTGCTGCAAGTCATTCTTTACGTATTCATCTAAATCATCAATATTACTTTGGAGCTCAGAAGCATTAGTATCAACGTACTCTTTATTGGCCGCATCTTTATCATGTGAAGGATTTCCTACGCGAGTCCTCCCCTGTGAATCTCTATGCACCAATGTATCAGCATCAGGTTGTACCGATGATCCATGTATGCCTTCAGAAGTAGTATCAATATGATCTTGCACAATATCTTCCTGCAAATCATTCTTTACGTATTCATCCAAATCATCAATATTGCTTTGGAGATCAGAAGCATTGGTATCAACGTACTCTTTATTGGCTGCATCTTTATCATGTGAAGGATTTCCTACGCGAGCTCTGCCCTGTGAATCACGGTGGGCAAGTTTTCCGGCTTCTTCTGTGTAAGAGGATCCATGTATGCCTTCGTCTTCAGTATCCTTATGAGTCTGAAGATTGCCATCCGTCCAATTTCTGTTGGCTGTATCCTTGCGATCCACGTAGTCTCTGTTGGTGATATCATTAGGATCAGCTTCACTATCCAACGTATCGTCAGTATACGTATCAGTGTTAAAAGTTGAAGGAAAACTTACCTGAGCCCTTTCATTCTCATCGCGCCGAATCAGGGTACCATCATCAGGCGCTGTTGTGGCGCGAACACCATGCACCTCAACTTCATCATCCCAGTAGTATCGACGTCTATGATCATACCAGAATTCATCTGCCTTCTCTATGAGACGATTGTCTTTGAAGTCATATATGTGCTGAACTCTATATACAACGAACTTAGCTGTGAAGTTTTCGGCTCCACTGAAAAAATCCTCAACGTTGGCAGATGTTACAGAACGCAGTGTGTCATCATCAACGAATCGAAGTCCGGCGTTAGCCACTCTCACTCGTATACTATTAGAGGTATCCTCTTCAAACTGAAATCCGAATACAGATGAATTATCTCCTCCGAATCCAGGGTATATCATTACTTGAGGTGCGTCGGTCATTGGTCGACCTAAATCACCTGCAGCCCCCGAGGAGTCAGTGGCAGATATCAACACATACCCTATCAAGTCTCTAAGAGGAGCTCGCAGATTGTGAACGATTGTAGCTACATTACCATCTGAAGATACGTTAGAACCTTCTATAATTCTCCAGCTAGTCTCATGTCTAAGGGCCTGTACTGGTACTTCGGCTGTGGCAGAGTCAGGGTACAAGTTAAAGCTATATGCTTTGATCACATGATCCGGATCATTTTGCAACGTAAGCGTCGGTGATCCTTCATCGGCCGTTTCCCCAGTCAAAGCATAATACAGATCTGGGTACTCCTCAGGTTTCAGATCCTGACCCTCTAAAGCTAAGAAGCCAGGAGGAGGATCGGACGGTACCGGAGGATCTTCACCTAAGTTATAGGCCCGCGGTATAATTGACCCTACAGGAATAGCATCTCTAGTTGTTGCTTTTATACGAGGGGTTCCCAATCGAAGATCGATTGTAGTGCTGTTTTTAGCTGTACCTACTTCGACGAGATACTCATCGTATGCAATGTCTTGTGGGCGTTGTGTTATATGTCCGTTATACCCCAGATAAACTTTCTTTCCTGCAGTTAGACCAGAGAACCCATCAACCAGCCCCATCTTCCGCATCATGACATTGTCGCTACGATATACATATACAAGAGGCTCCACGGTAGGTATTGGAGATTCTAATGCACCTGCTAAAGTTACAAGTTTATCTGCGTTACTAGCATTGGCGTCTAAGAATCGGCGTCTATCCGCAGGGACAACTCTATACTCTCCCTCAGGAGTCTCAAGTTGACCATAAGTGGTGATGTAGTGACGTCGTTCTATTCCCGGGTCATCCTCTATCAAATAAGGATCCTTGTAGAAGTATAGGATGCCCCCTCTTTCGGCCTCACTGTCCTGGGAATTGAGCGTTTGAAAGATTAGGGTAAAATCTTCGCCCACTTCCGGGAATGTTTTATCATCCCCTGCTACAGTGGAAATCTCATCTCCCTCTTCTAGAACATTATTTGTAACAGTCAACTTAAATCGAGGGTCATAAGTCCCATCGTAATCGAAAATACTTTCCATTTGTAAGGCGACGGATGTAACCAAGTTATTGAATAACTGAGTCTTTGACCCATCAGTAGGAATCTCAATAAGAGCAATGCTGTCTGTTTCTTTTACTCTGAAGGTACCCTCGGCATTTATAGTGGGAACCGTTTGATACTCTGATTCGCCGGACCGTGAATACCCTAATCCGTTATCTATGATATCATCTCTAACTTCTGCGCGTGCTGATTCCGACGCAGCAGTGGAAGCAGATACGAAGTATACTATCAATGTACGCTTCTGAGTTCTTTCTCTTCCTTCCGGAGAAGCAAAAAACATGTCAAAAGCCAGCCATGTATCCTCGAGATTATTTAAGTTATAGGAATCGTCAAGCCTCCACTCAACCACTTCTTTATGGTTCCGTGGCATCTCGTTTGAGATGTATGCAAACATTCGAGGAGTATTAACTGTCGGGATAAGCTGGTTAACCTGATACTCAACTTCCGTAAGACCCACAGGTCCGCGGGAGTCCCCTCCTATAATTACTTTGGCAGTAACCATCTCGTTTTCAGTATCGACGCTACCAATAACACCCACTTCGATGATATTACCAGCAAAGGTCGTAGCTTCAAATCTACTCAAAGTATATTTACCAGGAGTAGGATCTGTGTCTCTGCGCAGTCCATACTCCTCAGGAGTTACCGCGAAAATACCATCTCCTACATTGTCAGAAGAGGGATCATAAGTGAAGTTTGAAAAGGGCAGGGTTATAGAACCATACGTCTGAATTTCGATAACAGATTCTCCGGCTACCAATTCCCCTTCACCCGGTAGGTCTAATTCAGGGTCTCTGTCTGTTATGCGAGCAAATCCGTAAGCTCTTTTTGTATCTGTACTATTCGTTCGAATAGCCCCATTTTCCCCGTTCTGAGATGTAAGACTTACTAGATCACCATCTTTGATGTCTCCATCCAAGACCAATGCGTGGGGCTCGGGAAATACAGTTTTTGTTTCTCCTGCTATGTGGTATTGTAGTGTCTCGGTAGGCTTTCTTACCCAAAGTTCACCGGCATGTCTTGACATATAAAAATCCTTGTTATCTATCTTCTTCTTGAAGCTATGAATTAGTGTTAGTTCGTCTCCACTGGCAGGTAGACCTTATCAAACAGATAACGCCACTCACCGTCCGCATCCAGATACATGTCCGAGGAATTTAATGCATGTTCTGGGTTACCTGCATGAGCTTCGCCGTTAGGAATCCCCTGCTCCGTTATAGTAACCGGCATCTCCACGAAATCCATTATGGCACGTGCAGTATACCCATTTTTATGGAGTTGTCCTCTGGGAAACCCTGACAGCACCTGCTGACCATTTACATAAGGTATACCGTTTACAATATCATTAGTAAGGTCCGTCTTTACAACATTTCCGCCATCATAATCATATTGAATATGGTGTTGATCATAAGCGTCAACTTTACCTGTGTATGATGATCGCAATGTGACTCCGGTGTCTTCGTCTATTTCATCTTTTGAAGACTCCACGTAATCACTATACTGATGAGGTTTGTAATCTCTATAAGTGGCACTATTAAATCCAGGGATTGTGCCTTCCTCGTACCCCAACATTCTCTTCATTTGGAGGTCGAGCCGTGCAATAGTTGGACCAAACAATCTGCGATAATTAAGAGTGGACCCTCTGAGATCAATTTCACCATCTGTGGCACGACCAAGTGACAAATAATCTTCTTCTGCCAATCCATTGATTAAAGCCGCTCTGTCTAGCGTGTCGTAATCATCAGAACTTCCACTCTGATCTCTTCCTAATGAGATATCCGAGAAAGTATCAAGTATACCATCGATTCGCATGTTTCCTCTTACATGAGGAACGACTCGAGAAGTAAAAACAACGTCGAAGGAACTTGTAGTATTGGATTCCCTAGTTATTTCATCGAATCTGCTGAAACCGGAGACTTCCTGACCAATAACCAAGTTTCGTATTATAGCCGTTGTGCCTTGTCCGGTCAGGCCAAATCGAACAACATCATGAAAACCTGAAGGACCATAAACACCGTCTGCATTAACAGGATCTAGGGCTAATCTTAAAAATCCAGCCGCTGAATCTGTGTTATTAACTTCCCAACGAACCCGTGCAACGTTATTGCTAGTAGGGGAGGGAGCTAAAGAATATACCGTGGTCGCCAGGCTTTGCCTATATGTACCTGAGTGACCTATGTTCAGTGAGGACTCATGATCATCTAAGGTCCACTCAATGAATCTTCCTTCAGAGTCCGGTCGGTCAGGTGAATATAACCTTAACTCTGTCATTCCGTCGAAGAATACATTTCCCTCTTCATCTTCCTCGAAAGTCATTGAAGGGTGTACTTGTAAAAGAGTCGGATCCGCTGGCCATGTAGTTACCATAGCCGCCGATCCAGCAGCCGCATTCAAAGGAATATCAGGAGGATTAGAAGTGAAATCAAATCCCTGGTTAGTGGCCGAAGTTCTACCTTGCACAAATCTCGCTATCGAAGGATATCTTCTGGCTAAAGCAGGTGTGTCATTTTCTTCATAAGTTCGGCGGAAAGAATCATAAGCTCCACCAACCTGCCACGTTCTTTCGTCTGCATCGTATTGAAGAGCAACTTCACGGTCATGTTCATCGGGGGACTCCGATATATCTTCACGCGGGTATTGTAAGTGTGAAAGAATAAAGTTTCTATCATCGGGTCGAGTGTCGTGTGCAGAATCTATCTCATAATATTCAGAGGTTGTTGGCCATGATCCGGCATGAGCTTGACCTATAGTCTCGGGATTGATACTGCTGTATACTATATCATGTATACCAAATCGAACTTCAGCCTTGGTTACTTGCAACTTATGTAGATCTATATCACCTAAAACGGCTGAAGAATGTCCACCAGATTCTCTGTCTCTTCCTTTCATGAAAGGAGACTCTAAGTCTTTATACACCCGCGCATGTCGCGTTGTTTCCTGATAGGTGTTTTGAAATTGTGCGGATGAATCTAAATCAACTTGAAGCGTCCGATGAGTAACATTAGCTTCTTCATGAAGATCTTGTCGGAAGCTATCAGGTTGTACATAGTCCCCCAGATAAAGGAGTTCTATTCTTATATGAGTAACACCCGTCCAATCGAAAGGATTATTGCCAAGGAACAATTCCTTTCCCACAGATCCCACAGAAGATTCAAGCTCATCACCACCACTTAAAGGAACATCCCGCCGGACAAAGAATCTAGCTTCCGCATCGACTCCTTCAATACCTACGGCATTATCCATCGCACTCCAGTCAGTAGCATTTTCCCTCAAAACCCAGATGCGAATCTCATTGTTGGCCGCATCAAAAAGAGAATGACGTAAAGGCACCGTCGCTTCTGCGCTGGAAGGATTATATCGTCTTTCATATGTAACAGGGTCTTCGGAACTAACCGAATCCATACCCATGTCAATGGTTATTATTTCTCGAGACAGACTTGTGCTACCACGATCGGGATCCCATTTTATCTTCCAGGGTAATTTTGATTCCTCTATTTCATCATCGGTTTGAGGTCCCCTTATACTATCTCCTGCAGGGCTGTCGACATAATAGGGGCCTGATAGATATAGTTCGTCTTGTAGACTCATGTGCTCTTAATCCTTTTGTATCGGAACTGTTAGCAAGTCCGAAATATTCATCGTCTGAGTGACATCTGGTATTGATAAAAAAGGGAATAAGGGGTTATGCTCGTAAATCAACCAATCACTGTTTCCGGATGAAAAAGGAGGTTTACTGTCTATATTCCACATTTTACTGTGTAGATGTAGATATCCACTTTCCTCATAGTACACTCTTCGCAAAACCAGTAGAATAAGATACATGTCATTCAATTCAGGTGAGATTTTACTAATAGGGTTATCGATGAACCTATCAGAATCATCTTGGGTTATGCCCGGAGTTTGAGGTAGTGATTGATGTGCATACCCTTTTTCATATGCATGAGTTTTTGGTTTTGCCCACGTCTCGTCATCCGCATGAGTCATGGGGCTTACAATCCACCCTATCTCTCCTTTCTTATTCAATACCAAAACGTCGTATTGCCCCTTAATGTCTTCGGGATCTGACCCTGGCTCAAATAAATTACCCTCTTCGTCTACGGGCTCACCGCTAGAGTTAAACTCTACAGAAGAGACTAAGATAGGTGTCTTAGTTTCTGAGTCTGTGGATGATACCCCTCGAGGAACAACCCCTCTTACTCTCCATGCTAGTCCTTCTGGTATTTCAAACAAAGAAGATCCTAGATACACTTTTCCGTGCCCTATGTAAAGATAGTCTCCTGTGGGATTGAAAGACACGCGCATGTTATTATTGGCCATGCGCAAATTCTCAAATACATCTAAGGTCTGAAAATCAAGAGGCCGGAAACGTAATTGGGAGGCATCTATCGTAGTGGCACTGTGATCTAATGCATCATCTAACCCCAGTATTTCCCCCAAATAAATAGTCTTCTCATATTGTGGAGGTAGGAGTTCAAATAACTCCTGGGGTCCTCTGTTCAAAAGCCATAGTCGGGCGTGCCTATTCACACCCCCTCCTTCTCCTGTTGCGGCACCCAACATACCCTCTTCCCAGCTATATTGAAGAACAAGAAACAGGCGTCTATGCGCCGGGTTATCCACACCAAGTTGGTCTCTATAGTCTTGGTTTCTCCAAATCTGAAAAGCACCGTTTTGTGTTATTTCTTGATAGGTTCTTTCTATAGTAGCATCTTCATCGAAAGACACTTTTACAATATAAGATCGGTCTTGGATGTTTTCTCCATCCCCATCTATATCATGTTCTACTCGGTCTTGGAAGTACCCTACAAACCCCTCTTTAACACGAATTCGTATCTCATTAGACCCAGATTGCTCAAAGATCACGTGCATTGTCGCAGGTCCATGGGCCGCAACATGGTTAAGGAGTTGGTTTACATTTAAGGAGGTAACTTCATCGTAAGGACGGATAGCGATCTGTTGATCGCCGTTATCTACGCCACCATTTATAGCCAGATTAGTAAGTTCATATTCAGCAACAGGCATTTAGCCACCCTTCGTTCGTCTAGGTTATGGTAATTAGTACTATGGAGCTGCGAACGCAAATGACGATATGTACCAATTTAATGCGAAATGATTATTCCGTGTATCATATATTACCGGAGGGAAAGTGGCATAGGCTATGAGATCCCCTTCTGTGTTAAATATACCGGCTTCCGTTATTCCTACCACACGGGTAGATAAGTCTTGAGATACAGGAGAATCAGCAACCATGTTAGTTGTGTATCTGATATCCATAGTCCGAGTGAAAGGGGTTATAGGTAACCGCTCATCAATAGTATTAACTCCTGTGTCTATAGGATCAAGAGTGACCTGATAAAACTTTTCCATGTCCTCGGGAAGAACCGCAGTAAACCTCAATACACCATCCTGCACGTTCAAATCTATACCTGAACGAGTGACCTCTTCACCTTCTTGAGTTTCTCGAGTATACTCCCATTCTCTATCAATGCGGATATGATTATGTTTTACTACTCGAGGTACTTCACCAACCCCACCAAAGAACAGTGGAGTAAAAAATTGTTTGTGAGAATCCTCGATTCGTTCATAGAATGTGAAATCAGTGTCTTCTCGGGTATAGGCATATATCGACGACTCTCCCAAAGTTGAAAAGAAGTTAGTCAACATATCAACCAATTCGGACCCTGAAAAATCTGTACTAACCGTTAGAGGGTCAATATCCCCATCCTGTTGAAATCTTAGAGCTTCTCGAAAAGAAAGCTCATTAAAAACGTGGTAAGTAGCAGAGGGATCTCTTTCATTGCTATCGGTAAACTCACTGAATTCAACCCATACCCTCCACAGGTATTGAGGCACTATTAAGTACCAATCCGAATATCTCCAGTTATTTGCTCTGAGATTCAATTCAGCATCGTGTAGGTATATATCCTCCGAAATCTCCTCCACTTTACCGTTTTCGTCGTAATCTCCTACGGGGAAGAAAGTGATCCATACGGGGACGTCTTCCATCCATGTTTTTATATATTGAAACCCTTCTGTACTTATGTTTATTTCGCCGGTTGGGAAATCCGAGGGGTTAGGGTCTTCCGCGGTTTCTCCCGACGGAGTTAAGAAAGCTTCTATTTTCTCTTGGATCTTATCTTCGTCCTCTGAAGGAATACTCATGAGGTATTCTTGCAAAGATGTATATGTCCGCTCTTGAATTTCATCAGGAGGTATTATGGTCCCAAATAGCCACTTGTATCCATTGTCAATGGCCTCCCTTAACGCTTTCCACCCATCATTTATGTTTTCAGGAGGCGATTCTTTGTGCCCACCAAAATAACTCAAAGTAGAGAAGTCATATAGAAGATGAGGCATAATGTCGTACTCCCCATCCGAATCTTCCCCACCAAACAAGAATAAAGCGGGTGTGACATTTTTTGTATTCAACGTGAGAGAAACCGTATCAGGCTCCTCCACTTTTGCCCCTATTCGAATATATAAAGATTCCAGATTCAAATGACCTGCAAAACTACCCGGGGAAATGTGTTGATGTGACAGGCTTATTACTGAAGGCTCGGGAGGATCTTCAGATGTTTCGTCTAAGTCAACGGTAAAACTCCCAGATGACCCCTGCAGCTCCTGGCGTTCAATCATAGTGTTAATGCCTCTTAACTGAGCATTGACATCATTGACTTCGAACTCTCCTAAAGCAGTCCCGAATAAAGGATTAACCATGGCAAAATTATCCAGGTCCACTCCTTCAGCTTCTCTCTCCAATCTGTCTATTTCTTCCAAGTCTTGAGGGTCACCTGAAGTTGAATCGGGGCCAGCGTAAGTAGATACTTCATAAGCAGAGACGTCTCCGTATAATGCCTGGCGTTGAAATTCTCCTGGTCGACGGAAGATGGCTCTGTCCTGCCTGTCATTTAATTTTCCATTTCCTATACGTACGTACGCAGGTTCATTGTTATTTTCATAATTGGGTAGAGTTGTCACTTTGGCCCTAATCTTAGGTATTGAATACGAACTATCCCCTGACTTAACAAACTGCCCCGTCGTATCACATGCTAGGTTAACTTGTACTCCTACCTTGATTCTTTCGGTCGCCTTTCGATGGCGATTTCCTTGTTGAGTTATATACTGCAGTAGTGGTAGATCACAAAGGTTGTCTTTAGGAGTTGTTCTTAATGAGTTCTCTTGCCGATTAAATACCCTATCCGCCGTGACACTTAGAACCAAAACCCTGTCTTTAACCAAAGGTCGTACAACAGTGTCAAACCTGTATAAGGGATCTACTTCCGGGTAGTATTTATGATCTTCTTCATCAGGAGGAGTAGGAGGATTGGTTACCTCATCTTCATTACGTGCGTTAACATCATATTCGTATTCATCAATAGGACCTTCATACGTTATCCCTGTGTCTATTTGAGGACGTGTTCTATCGTCGAAGCGGAAGCCGTAGAGGCGCTGAAACTGATCATATGATCGTATTCCTGTTACATATCCAGGTTCTGGCCAATTACCCAAAGGAGGAATCCAGTTTTCCACGACAGACGAATTATCGACCAGTCGTACCGCTTTATTGGATAACTCATTCAAAGTACCCTCACCCTCGGGGTAATACAACTCTATATACATTCCACCGTGCATCCAGATACGAGAAAATGTATATCTATACGCCATATAACTATTACGCCACCGGTGCATGAAAGGGACCGATTCAATATCCCACTTCTTCCACTCCGCTTCTTGGCCCTCAGAATCGAATAAGTAAGGCGTTAAATAATAATCTTGAGTGTGATTGAGGAGCTGAGACATATGCCCCAGCCTTTCATCATATTCATCCATGTCGATGAAGTAAGAAGGGTCGAATGAAATGTTCTTCTTGTGAATTTGTTCTTCGATTTCAAATTGAATCTCCTCAACGAGAGCCGCGAGAAATTCCCGGTAGTATGAGGAATTTTCCAGAAGATGGTGAAGATGATGGTACTGAGGCTCTAAAGGGAAATCTTTGTTAAACTGTCTCCACGTGCGAACCAGCTCCTCTTTATTACCTACACCATCGAAATAGTATATCGTTCTTTGCGGGTGGGCAGGAGTTGTTATTTGATGTGTATTGTCCGGCATTAGTCATCTCCCTCGTCTATATCCTCAAAATCGGTAGCTGTTTGAAACTCGCTGCCGTCTTCTGTTCTGTACCTTAGATCTATGTTGATTCTGTCCTGTTCAATATTTAAGATCTCAAAGTCTTGATCAGGTACTAAATCCCATGAAAGTGGACGGGCGATAATTCTGTATTTACTAGCTGCCACCTCTCCGTCTTCTTCTATACCCTTGTATGCTATATCGGGAATAAACGTAACGGGGAAGTTTTCTGACACCTCGTTTATTCGAATTGTACCGGACCCCGCTTGATCTCCCTCTCCGCTGGCACCGGGTATAAAAGTAATCTCAATCGGAGCTTTATGTGTGCTGTCAGGGACATACACCCTAGGAAGAGTACCTATATATTCATATTCTTGTTCTTCCATCGATGCAAGAACATCAGGATCTTGAGCCCATTCTTCATTTTCCCAATCCTCATACCTTTCATAATATTCTTGAATGTCCTCAAAATCCATATCGGATATATCAATAACTTCAGTATAGAACAAGTACACTGTTCCTGTGCCTACTCCCTGCGCATCCGTCTCTTCCAGAATGGCGTGGTTATTGGGTGACCATCCATCTACATAGTTTTCCTGGAAATAAGAGGACAGTTGAATTTCATTGTTTTCATCGAAGTAGAAGTCAAAGTCTTCAGGATCATCTTCATCTGGGTCTCCTTGAGAAAGTTCCGTTCTGTTGATCCAGTTCCAAACTGTTCTGGTCTTCTCACTATACAGACCAGAAGTATCATTAAGTATACCCGAGATTACATCAGGGGTCATTACTATATCCCCCAATAACCCGAATTGACGTATCTCGTAGTCTCCGTCCTCATTAACCACAATCAATACAGATCTACTCCGATGCTGAAGAGGACTGTAATCGACTTCGAAGTCGACTCTTAACAAGTGAATAACGTTATTCTCTATTTCTCTGAAGGGCGCTAGAGAGGTGCGGAAATTGAAGTCCGTACGTAAAGCTCCTTCTTCCCCCACTATAAATTTATCAATATAAAACTCTTCCTCTATAATGGCCTCGGGGAATAGTATGCCAGACTGAAACTCAGGTACCTTGTTTTTAACTTCTTGTACGACGTCGACATGGTATATAGCATCCTTGAATCCCATATTCGTTATGCGGAAGTTATTGTATATAGCACGCCTGATCTCATTGACAAAATGTTGCAGCGGTCTGGTTACATCAGAAATCTCGCCTCTAACGTTATATACTGCGTCGATAATTTCTGGGGGATCATATTGGAGTATGTCAGTAGGACTGGCGGCGTCACCTATGGAATCCCTAACTCTTCTAACAATCTCAAGTTCCCGTGGAGCCGTACCCTCTTCAGTAATAGCAGTGAAACCAACCGCGTCTCTAAAAACTCCTTCTTGATTGTTTCGGTACGTAGCCCTATATGTCTTAGCTGTTCTTATCTCTGGAAGGGCTTCTATAACTTCTCGATAAGCTCTCTCAGATCCAACAGATTCAACAGTCAAGTAATGTCCAGGGGCCCGTGCTTTTATATCCTCTATTGTATCTTCGTCAGCTCCATTCGTGATAGGGGCCATATTGGTAACATAAAGTTGCGCGCCGGGTACCTGCGGTTGTATGGTGGTTCTTATCTCTGTCAACCTATGAGACTCATCGACGTTCCCCTCTGTTCCCAGTGTCTCAAGGTATGAGATCTCTACGTCTGCACCGCGGGCTATTTTTTTCCCTGTAATCCCATTTCCAAATATTACATCCACCCGGCTATAATCTCGAGAGGTTTCTATTGTAAATACCTTATCATAGGGATTGGCTTCCCGAATATCTGCCACAGGGTTCCATGTTTCAAAATCCCCGGAAGGTGAAAGTTTTACTCTTACTTGTAAAAACTCTTCAGTATAAGGCATGCCCATATCTTCAACAAAACGGGAATTGATGGATACACGCTCAAAATCTCGTCCTCTAAGACCTCTTGCCGTTTGAGTTCTTTCTCTTCCCTGTAAAGCACGAACACGAGCCCATCTAGACGTAACCGGTGTCTCATAATCCATATCTTCTTCCAAAGAGTCCGCGGTTCTCATAACCGCTGTTTCCAGGGTCATGAAGCGTACATCTGATTCCGAGTCTTGAATAACAGTATACGCAGGGATCTCAATTGAAGGATCTGTCCCGGTTCCGGGGAAGTGACGAAGACTCCTTAAATTAGAAAAATCTACTACGCCAGGTTCTACATTGAGGGTATCTACAGTACCATCATCACGAAGTATTTCATTGTAAACTTCCTCTTCGAATGCACCCATTCTTGTGATGTTAGGATCTACTGCAAAAGTAACAGTACCTACCGCGCTCCTTTTTCTTCTCGGAGTATATCCTAACATACGTCCTGTACCTATAGCGGAAGTAACATTGCGCATGTAATCCCACACGTTCTCTCGTGTAAGATATTCATCATACCTCATCCCTTCCGCGAATTCTTCGGCGGCAGCGTTTATTAAGGATTGTACAGAGGAATCATTCAAAGATTCCCGCACATTCTCTCTTCTCAGGAAGTTGCGGACTATACGTTCCGCGATCTTCTGGGATGTAAACTTTTTCATTGCGTCTGCATCTGGCATATTGGTCTCCGTGTGAAATAATTAGTTATGGATAATATCAACGATGTTTTCTTGACGACGCAATCTTTCTTCATCCCCTATAGGTAAGTCCAAAAGAATATCTCCTGCAGTGGATTTATGTCGTAACGTCATCCGCACATTCCACCCCGTGAATCCGTCTTTACGTAATCTATCAACGTTCAAATCGACCACAGTGAATTCAGAGAACCTTCTTCGCATTATTGATTCTGCTGTGGCCAAAATTCGAAATTGAGTCCCTTGGTTTGCAGGGGCATTGAATATGAAATCGAATTCATTTCCTTTTGTACTTCTCAAATAATCCCCGGAGGTAGACGCAAAATACATGATGAGCCTGTTCAGTTTAGCGGCAACCCCTTTAACAGTAGGAGTTCCGGTTATGACCGGTCCGCGGAAATCAAAATCGATCTCCTCTAAAGATCCGTCTCTATTGTATGATGTAGATACAAACTGACGAGGATCGAATTGAGATCTGAATAATGCGTCTTCATCGAATTCTTGAGGGGTTACAGTATCAGACATATTATATGTTACTCCTTAATCCCAATCAACAGAGGCTTCTCTGCCATCGGTGGCTACATATGCATGAGATTGTTCATGAGCGTGTTCATATACATTCGCTAAATGAGGTTGCATGTTCGTTGAAGCTAAAAAGCCGGGATTGTCAAAATCATAGTATACATCAGATGGTTCTAAGGTCATATCAAATTCAAAAGGGCTTATCCCAGATCCATATTCAAAAGCCAAGTCAGGGATTCCTTGCGGGATGCAGTTCAATGCTGTTATAGTGAGAAAAGTTTTATAGCCGAAATTGGTTGCATTACCATCCGCACTGGCAGGATCGAACCCTGCAGCATCTCTTACAGAACCTCCCTCATCTGTATAGTCTCCATAAAGATGCTGCACCTCAATTTTTATGTTCTTATACTTACCTTCCCTGCCAGGAACCCATCTTCGTTTATGTGGATTATACCAGTGAAGGTACCAAGAATACATATACTGGTAGAGAGGCATACGGGCATAATCTTTTAGGTGTAAGGAAATAGTTTCAGGTATATCTGCACTTTGGGGGAGGGGAGTTTTCAAGACACCTGGTCTATTATTGGTTATAGACATTCCTCCTACAGTAACGCCTGTGACTCCGAAAGAGAATGCTTTTTCGTACCCATCCCCATCTCCTTTGAAATCTAATTCGCTAGTGCCCGACCCATCACGCGGCCCGTATCCTATTGAATCATATATATACACATTGAATAGATGAGTGTACGCTTCTCCCCATCGTAATCGATAACTGGCCCATTCCATGAAATCTACAGCATTCCCTGGTAGGCTTTTACTTTCCCCAGACCAGCGACTAATATTCTCATCACCTTCTCTTACAGGTTCATGGGAGTCGTCGTATATTTCGATATTTCGTCTGTAGATAGTACTTATATTCTGAGAGGTCTGATCCTGAGTCCCTGTGTCAGCTGCGGTTGTAATCCCTAGTTGATTGGTGTCTTCAGGTTTCACGGTCCTTTCATTTATATTTCTGGATAAGTTCCTTCCTGCGGTATCTACATCATAAAATTCACTTCGTTCTCTGTATCTTTCCCTTATTGATTCCAAGTCTGTCTGTGCTTGATTACCTTCTGAGGGATCATCCATCCCTTCCCCGTTGCCATACATGCTGCGCAGGTTATGTTCTGTTCGGTTTTCAATTGATGTTCCTGCTTCACCTAAGGTGGTTCTGTCGTTACCAAAAGCAGGAGATGTGGTAGGACCATGAGGTTTGGCGACATGTGAACCCTGTGACGTATTATTGAGATAACTGTTTATGAGAGCTTCAATTTCTCCACCCGCGTCTGAGAAAGACTGTCGCGTCTGACCCGGTAACGTTTGATAAGATACTGAACTCGGACCTAAACCTTGATTCCATGTAGCCCCTGATCGAGGCAATGCAAATCTAATTTCACGTTCAATCCTTTCCCCGACAAGAATCCAAAACTGATTCCACTTACCAAGACGGCCACCTTGATTAAAAATACGTCCTATAGGAGTATTAGGGAAGTTTTGTATTGCGCCGGCTGCATTAGCGGCTAATGCAGAACCTTGAAGCATCCTCATTGCCCATTGAAGACCTTTTACTGAGGAGGCACTGAGCGCGCTTCCAATAACATTCATTGCACTATTACCAAAAGCTGCTCCGGCCGTACCTGCTACAGTACCGGCCGCCCCCGCCGCAGCTGCCGCGCTCGACCCAACACCAGCTGTAGTCTCATCCGCTAAATCCTCAGATACTCTGTCTCTGATGACTTTCTCTATATCCTCGCCTGCATCAGAAGACATCCGGCGTGATATGGTTGAGGATACTTGTCCGGCCAGCCTAATAGCCTCTTGGATTTCAGCTTCTGAAAGACTCGAGGTAGTTACTAGTAATTCATGAAGTTCATCCCGAGGAGTTCCTCCCCTCATTCCGCCATCAGCGTCTTCTTGAGGTTGGGGTGCGTTGTCAGCGTTAAAGCCTACGAATCGATCATTATCTAGTTGACTCATATAAAATTAGTGAGATCGTATAAAGCAGCAAAAAAAGCCTCCCCTGTAGCAAAGCCAGTGAGGGGAGGGAGGGAGGAGGAGAGTGCTATGTTATTAAAGCTCTGGCTCTGCACCAGAACCAACGAAGTCTGCCAATGTTTGAATGGCTGAGGTATTAGCCCCAATAAGACTCATTGTTAAGAACCTCATTGTAGCTGTTGCTTCAAGAGGTGTCGAGGATTCTCGAGAATAGTTTGGTTCAGATACGTTCTCTACCCAAACGTTATTGAAGATCCAACCAATGTAATTGGTTCCTGCTTCACCCTGTGCTGCGAGCAACCCGGCTGCAATACCGTATCCTTGCGTGTCGGTGATATTATCAATACCTTCATCAAAGATGTCAGCGTACTTGTGTGCAACGACTGCAACCCGTCCGAAGACGCGCTCGTTAGCAAATCCGTGAAGACCGTTGTAGGTCATCGCGCCTACATTGTCGACGTCGCTCATTGTGGTATTCATCGTTGATGAATACTTCCATTTACGCATTGCGTTGTGAATGGCATAAGAGGCATCAACTCGATATGGTATGTCAAAAGACTTTTCACCGGTGATCTTCGGCGCCGGTACATCCATAAAGTCTGTTTTATAGTGATTGGTGTAAATCTCCGCGCTCAACTCGGGCGGTTGGAAATCCTGTGTTCTGATAACCATCGCTGAAGTAGTTGAGAGAGCGGCGTCTACACCTAAACCTTCAGGCGGGATGACGTACACGTCGTAAAGGTTCGACATGGCATCTCGGCCCGAGGCTAGTAGTAATTCTGCGTTTGTAGCGTAAGCTCCCATTGTTTATATCCTTCCTTTTCTCTGTTTATTAGTGACTCCTATACCCTTAGTCATCGAATGGATCATCCACGCTTGCTGTCTGTCCAACGTTGTAGAAGAAGAAGTCAACGAATTCAGAGAACGGAGTTACCTGAACGGAAGTAGCCATCTGGAATCTTCGCTTGGCTCTCGTCTCAGGTGTATTTAGGTTATCAACTTCAACTCGAACATCGTTGAATGCATTTCCGAATCTGGCCGCGATATTCTGTAGCTGTCGTGTTCGGATGCCGATGTACTGAGCATCTATTGGCTTACCAAGTTGCGGGAACATAACGTTCCGCTGTACCGATCTCTTGAAGAGGTCGAAGGCCATATCGTGACTAAGCCAACTTGCGTCATTAAGAGTATTCGGATTCTGTGCTGTCCGCTGGTTGACCATAACCAATCCAAGGTCGGAATCATACATAAGTGTGTTGAACCCTTCTTCATCAATCTCTCGTTGAAGATCTTGAGGTATGGTCTTGATGCGGATTTTCTCGAAAGAGGCGCTGATCTGTCCGCCAACGTCTCCACTATCATTCTGAAACATTGGAGCCCATGCACCGTTCTTTTGACGCATGATACGAACCAACATTCCCGAGTAAGCCCCAACCGGGAATCTCCACCAAGCGGTTCCACTTCGAGGATCTCGAGTTCTGATCTCGTTGATCGGGTATACCAATCCGTGGTTGTCTTCATAAGAAGATCGGGCGTCTGGTATTTCCTCAGGATCGGTCATTCCCCCAAGCGCAGGAAGAACAACACGTGAGAACTGATGTGTTGATCGAACATCTACCAGCTTCCCATTTAACGGATCGTCGCCTTCGGTATAATAAGATCGCGGCGCAAAGAAAGCAGCCATCCCATCGTATTCCGATGCCATTGCTTCATCCCAACCAGGCATCATAGCATCCGCAATATCGCCGACGTCGGAGTTATCGTCCAGCTTATCGACTGTACGAGTACCTTGCAGTTGGAAAAGGAGGCCATCGGCCGGAATCTTATCGTCTTTGAAAGGTCCGATATCTTCAATCTTTACCGGATCATCATCTTCGTCTCCGAATACCTGGGCTGAAACAACTCGGTCGTTCAATGTATCTTTGATGTACCGGGATGTTCCGAACCCATCTTCTGCATTCTCATCAAACGAGATTTCATAATCCCGAGGGGCTATCGAAATATTACGGCCTGGCCAATCTTCGACATCTAGAACAAGATAATTATCTTCTGCCGTACGTCGAGGGGGTCGGTTGAATCGAATATAGGTATTAGTTGAAGTGGGGAAATTCTGATACACCATTCCCACAGCTTCTACAGTGGCGTACCATCTAGTGGACACTCGTTCATTACTGCCGGAGCTATTAAAGGACTTGAAGAATGAATCTTGAACGTCCATTTTGCTGTCGACAGTGCTGTATATACCTTCTGGTCGATCTTCATCTGGGTTGGCAGTTTCATCTTTATGTATAGACATATACTGTCGAATATGAACTTCGTATTCACCTTCTTCACCGCCGTCTACTGGAACAGCATACATAGCGCCTACAAAGTCTCCAGCGGCACCATCAATCCAAGTACGAAGTATCCGAAATCTACCAGGATTTTCATCGAAGTAAGTTCCATGCTCACTTTCCAATTCAGCTATAAGGGATTCAAAAGACCCCGCGTAAGATGAATCACTATCCTGCGGGTATTCATCGGACACGTCTCCTTTTTCATCCCAGTTTTCGGCAACCTGTGCCTGAACTTGTACAGAGTCCTCTTCGTATGAAAGATCCGTCTTCAGTACATCCCCTCTTCCGAACACCGGTGGTGCGTAAGAAGGAGTTTGCTTGAAAAATTCAACGTACTTACTTGGATAGTTTGAATTGGATTCAGATTGAAATGCAGCGGTGCTGTCGGATGCAGATTGGGCCTGATCAATGTCAAAAAATACTTCCCGTTCTTTAAC
>Ga0207421_10003263_pt1 | contig 19399 bp, 18 predicted proteins | sample SodLakKL_010_SED_4_FD_187542 | JGI IMG/M metagenome (GOLD analysis project Ga0207421, IMG submission 187542) | Alkaline sediment microbial communities from Lake Tanatar, Kulunda Steppe, Russia - 8KL_010_SED (SPAdes) (version 2) | ecosystem: Environmental > Aquatic > Non-marine Saline and... | reverse complement strand
AGAAGACGTTGGTAAGAAAAAGAAAACGGAGTCCGCTCAAGAGAAGTTGGAAAAACTCAATTCAGATATAGAAGTGAAAGTTTTCGATGGGAAGATCATCGAGGAGAATTTGGATGTTTTAGAAGACGTTGATGTGATCGTAGATGCGCTCGATAATTTTGAGACTAGGTATTTATTGAACGGGTTTGCGGTTGAAGAGAAGATTCCATTCATCCATGCCGCGGTTGAAGGCACTCACGGTCAGATTACGACTATCATTCCTGAGGAAACTCCATGCTTGAGGTGCGTGTTTCCTAAACCACCGGAGAAAAAAGAAACGTTTCCTATACTGGGTACGACTTCAGGCTTGTTTGGAATTATGTTGGCTAACGAAACTATCAAAGTTTTGACAGGACACGGTGATTCTTTGAAAGGCGAGTTGTTCATCTTCGATATGAGTGTGAACAACGTTGAAAGGGTAAAGATTGAGAAAGATACTAGATGCGCGGTTTGTGGGCATTATTGAAACTGATGTAAGATCTGTCGTTTGGGGCCGACATGACGATTTTTTTTATGCCTAAATATCTAAAATGCTTTCCAAGACCGTGAATGAGTATGATGTGGCCTTTTATTGCCTGACCAAATTCTTAGGGATATAACGTATTTGATTTTTACGGAGCTTAAATATCTAGCGAAAAAATACTAAAACCCAAATCCTTATATTTTATTTACCTATACAAAAGCTGATAATTTGAATAAGAGAGGTTTCCACAAAGGGGTCATTTTTGCCCTAGCCTTTTTAGGATTCAGCAGAGGTGTTGGATTTGCTCTCAACAAAGGTTTTACTTTTCCTCTATTGAGCCAGTACACTGAATCTGCATTCATCAGGGGCCTCATTCTCAGTCTTCAGGGCCTCATGGGTTTCGTTATACCTATCCTTTTGGGATACATGAGCGATACTTATAGATCAAAGTATGGTAGAAGAAAGCCATTCATCCTAGCTGGTGGTTGTTTGGCAGGGATATTTGCAGTGATGATATACACGAGCTTCACTCTTGGGGCTCCATTATGGTTTTTCACTTTGATCGTCGCTATTTTTTACTTTGCTATGTACTCTTATGTAAGTCAATTCAGAGCTCTACTGCCGGATCTGATACCGAGTGGTGATAGAGGAAAAGCCAGCGGTTTTATAACTTTAGCAGAATGGGCTGGGAACCTCGTACTTTTCGGCGCTTCGGCTTATCTCATCGCGACATTTGTCTGGGGTCAATTCTCCATGTTCCTATTGACCGGGATTTTTCTCGTCGCTGCATCGATATTCACTTTTGTCAGAATCAAGGAACCTAGAGTGTCTGATACAATACCCTCTCAAACCTTGATCCCCTATCTCAAAAGTGTGTTCAAAAACAAAAACTTTCTGAATTTTTACTCCGCTCAAATGCTACTTTGGATAAGTTATCAACTCGTAGCAGTATTTCTATTCGGTATAGCCGCTTATATTTTGGAAGGAGACGCGACCAGCGCTAGCGTCGATAAAATACATTCCTTCGGTCTGTTCGCCATGGCGGCTTTCAATTTCACCGTGTTAGGAGGCTCTTTATCTGGTGGATATATCTATGACAAGATAGGCAGGCGTATCAGTATAATAGCTGGGGCGTTGATTTTTGGATTGCCTTTAACCCTAGGTTGGTTCGTCGAGACTAGGCTGCAGATGTTGATAGCATTACTTGTTGCGGGAATAGGCTGGGGTGCCGTTCTAGCCGGTTCACTGCCCGTAGTAGGTGATCTACTGACCCAATATAAAAGAGAAGAATTCAACGGTAGATATTACGGGGTGTTTGCTGCAACTAGAGCTTTACCTGTTCTTATTGCTTCCGCACTGGGCGGGTTAATAGTAGATCTAGCTGGGAACAATTACAGAATCCTCTTTCCTATAGCCGCGGTCCTCATATGGATCTCAATTCCTCTGATATGGTCTCTTAAGGAGTTGGAGGAAGACTGATGCTATTCGTATCGATCATCGTTTTACTTTCGATATTTTTTGTTTTTATTGTATTCATCTCCCAATGGATGACCAAGCCGAAGAGGGACATAGGTGATTGGAACCCTAGTGATTTTGAGCTTGAGTATAGCGAAGTGTCATTTGAGACAGAAGACGGGATTGATTTGAAGGGATGGTGGATAGATAAAAAAAGTGATAAGACTTTGATATGCCTCCATGGATATACTGCAAGTAGATGGTATGAAGTGTACATGAAACCTCTTTTGAAAATATTGAAAGATAAGCGTTATAACATACTGTATCTTGATCTTAGAGCTCACGGGAGAAGTGGAGGAAGCAGAACTTTCTTCGGGTTGAAGGAATATTTAGATCTAAAAGCTTCTTTGGATTGGCTGGAGGGAGATCATGAAGAGAGCTGTAAGAAAATAGGATTGATAGGGTATTCGATGGGAGGGGTTGTCGCTATTAAAGGCCTGGCATCAGATAAAAGAGTGGATTGTGCTGTAGCGGATAGTCCTCCTATAGATATAGACTCGACTTCGGCAAGAAGTCTAAAGTACTTTGCCAGGATACCATCAGTGTTTTATCATTTAGTAAAACCTACAATTCGCTTACTTTTTGGAATCGAGTCTTTTGATATGTGTAGATTTATGGACTGTATTGATAGACCTCTACTGCTGATCGCGGGAGAAAATGATCCTATAGTTCACTTATCGGAGGTAAGAAAGTTTTATGAGGGTTCTAAGGATTGTGTAGAGTTATGGAGAACTGAAGGAGAACATGTCAGAACTATACAAATAGATTTAAAGACTTATGAAAAAAAGATTATTTCCTTCTTTGAAGAACATCTATGAGGTGTAAAATATGGAAAATAAGGATTGTAAGATAATCGCGCATCGCGGCGCTTCCGGTTTGACTGAATTCGATAATTCTTTAGAATCTTTTCGAAAGGCAGTGGAACTTGGAGCTGATATGATAGAGTTCGATGTTAGAAAGACTAGAGATGATGTCTTGATAGCTTTTCACGATCCCGAGATTCAAGGGGAGGGGATATCTGGTCTGAGTTACGAAGAACTTTTGGTCATAACCGAAAAGATAGGTTTTAAAGTTCCCACGGTCGAAGATGTGGTAAATCTTTCTAAAGGCAAGATCGGTCTAGATATAGAGCTTAAAGAAGAGGGCTATGAAGAAAGAGTGGTGGAGTTGGTTAAAGATCATTTGGGTTACGACAGTTACATGATGAAATCCTTTTCTGATGAGTGTGTAAAGTCTATAAAGAGATATGATAGGGGAGTCAAAACTGGATTGTTATTGGGTCTTGAAGACCCGGAATTTAAAGTAAAGACGCGTCTGTCCGAACTGTTTCCTAAACGAAGATTGAATAAATGTAGAGCTGATTTCGTAGCTCCGAACTATCAGCTTTTGCGATTTTTTTATCTTCGGAGGATGTGGAGAGCGGGTTTTGAGGTATTTGTATGGACCGTCAATGAGGTTGAACTGATGGAGCGGTTGATTAGTAAAGGAGTGGATGCATTGATAACTGATAGACCTGATCTTGCTTTGAAGGTGAGGGAGAAAGTAGGATAGATATTTCTTGATTGCTAGGGTGGAAAGTTTTTTTTCGAGCTGGAGTGAGTGTTTGAATAGAGATGAAAAAATTTTAAGTTTAATACATCGAATTTCAATCTGAATTGAGTTTTTTCTAAGGAGTAATCAAGAAATGAATTTTTACTAGAGCACTATGATTGAACTGTTTTAGAGTTTGTAGGCACATACATATATAGTTATTTATTGAAATATATATCTTTATCGAAAACACATTATTTATAAAAAATATAAATAAGTATAAATATGTAATTTGTTATTAGATAGTTAAGGAGCGTGGTAATAAAATGAAAAAAGAAAAGTTGAACGTAAGAGCTCTAGCCCTCTTGATGGCTTTTGTTTTAGTGATGGGCTTCATGCCATTGTTATCGATGGCAGGAAACGAAGAGCCAGGTGAAAACGCAGAAGAAATGATCTTGTACGCAGGACAAGATATCGAAGTCGGTACCGTGACAGTTTGGAACGATGCTGAATATATATATGTGCATTATGAGTTGAATCAGTACGCAATTGACGAAGGCTGGTATCTAACTGAGATACATGTGCATGTAGGCGAAGAACTCGGTGATTTTCCGCTAGCAGGACGGTGGGGAAATCCTGTACCTGGGCAGTTTGACTACAAGGAATATTTTGACCTAGAGGATGAAGTTACTGAATATACTGTAGAGATTGACTTAGGCGACTGGGGATTTGGTGCTGAACTGATCATAGCGGCGCATGCAGTGATTGAAAAAATAGAGTGTGAACTGGTAGAAGAAGCACCTTATTCACCATCTGAAGTCATTGATTACGAGCAAGGAGTTAGAAAAGACGGAACACCTGTAAGAGAAGGTCGCTCGAATCCTGAAGCAGTATTAACTTATGACTTAGGTAGAGATGAGACCAATTTCTTCTCCCTTGGCTTCAAATTTGACGACGAAGGTAATGTCGAAGATGAAGGCGGCTGGATAATAGTAAAATTCGATTGCCCTATCCAAAATGGAGAAGGGTATGACATAATGGTCGTCGAAGATACATGGGGTACTTATCCTATAGAGACAGCGAATGTGTACGCATCCCAAGATGGAGAAGAGTGGGTATATCTTGGAGAAGCTGATAACGAAGAACGTGATCCAGACCATAATATCCATACTGTATCTTATTTTGACTTAGAAGATGTAGGTATGGAATGGGCAAAGTACATAAAAGTTGTGGATACAACACCTATTGAACCAATGCCAAACGATGGAGACGGATATGACTTGAATGTGGTCCTAGCTCTTCAAGACTGTTATGAATGCACCTACTACGATGAAACCGCATGGGCTGCATACGAACCAGGAGAAATACGCTTCACTGAAAGAGGTAACTGGGCAACGTACTTCGAATACACTGTAGCCTGTGAGGAAGTACAACTACTGCAGAATCCCGGAGCAGAGGAAGGAATGGATTACTGGGAATACACAGAAGATGTCGTTCGCTCTATCGGTGAGCGTCAACAATCCACTGGGTGGGTTTACCCCAGAACTGGTGATTATTTCTTTGACATGACAGAGTCACCTGCTAGTTATGCATCTATGTGGCAGGAGGTAGACGTTAGTGGATACGGTGGATGTCCGTTCACTGCAGGTGGATGGATTCAGACGGAATGGTTGCTGGGAGATGAACCTGGTGATGTAGATGATCATGACTACGGACAACTAATTGTGACCTTCTATGACAGCGATGGTGATGAGTTAGAATCCTTTGATTCAGGTCCGATCGGTAACCCTGTAAAAGGTGTTGACCCATATGATTATGATACAGGCGCTGAGCAGTATGATGAGTTCGAACTAACAGGATATGTTCCCGATGGTGCAGTCAGTGCAGTTTACGAACTCGAGGGCTACCTGGTAGAAGGAGCGTACATCAACGTCTTCTACGAAGACTTGTACTTCTGGGTTGGCAAGTAATCTAGCAAACAACGCAAATACTTACTGAAAACTATGACCTAAAAACTAATAATCGCACAAAAACACTTACCAAATAGCCCTGGAGAAGAACATTCTCCGGGGTGTATATGTTTTTTTATTTTGCTAGCTATGAGTTTTCTTAGAAACAAATCCTGCAGTCATAAGATTTTTGATATAAATCCATTCGCCTTTCATGAAAAAGGAGAAGTTTACCAAACTTACTTTGAAAAATATATCGATAGAATTTGTCGGTTATTCCTCACGGCGGACCAAAAATGCGATCAATATACCGAGAATCATCACAGGTAAAGTAAAACCCGAAATTTCTTTTTCTCCCTCATCCTTTTCGATAGTGAACGAACTGCTGATATCCTGTGCGCTCATTCCGTGCTCATCATGGACAGTTATACGGATCCTTGCCTCATTAGTAGATTCTTCTGGAACGGTCCATAGATAACTGCCTGTATCATTCATATTTGTAGCAATGTTCTTCCATGAAGATCCATTATCAAGGCTGTATTCCAAATCTACACCTGTGATATCTCCACTTCCTACCTCGGTATACCATCTTATCTCTTCTTCACTGTTACTTTTCCAAGATTCCTCACCCACTAGAGTCTCAATCTCTACGGAAGGTGGTTCTATCTCAGCTTCAGCGATATGGGCGAGCGTTCCAACAGCGTGGCTTGTAAGCTTCGTTATCTGAGGGATAGTGAGTTTGTCTAAAGTATCTTCTTCCGAATGGTAGTAGGGATTGAATTCAGTTTCTATGGCTAGAGAAGCATCGTATCCTTCGTCCCAGAAACTAGCATGGTCGGATCGAGTTTCAGTGCTGTTGTACTCGTAGGTGAAGTTGAGACCGATATCGTAAGTTTCAGCCACGTCTTTTTGGTAGTCCAACATCCATCTCGACTCTTCATTTGCGTGAAGAGTGATCGCATGTTCATCCTCTTCAGAATAACCCACCATATCATAGTTGAATTTCCCCCTCATATCTTCTTCAGGATCGATATTTGAGGCGTAATAAGAACTGCCGTGAAGACCCAATTCTTCTGCGCCCCATGCAGCGAACCGGATAGTGCGATCGAACTCATATTGAGATAAGATCCGCGCGACTTCCAACATCAGCGCTACACCGCTGCCGTTATCATCCGCACCAGGGGCAGATTCATTCTCTCCATCAGAGTTGATACTATCTAGGTGTGCGCCTATGATATAAGTTTGAGAATCGAGTTCAGGATTGGATCCAGGGAGTTCTGCTATCACGTTTGAACTTTCGCCTTCTGAATAAGTAAAATTTTGTTTGAAAACATCTAAACCGAAGGAATCCAGCTTATCGAAAGTCCAGTTTACCGCCCTTTCGAAGCCTTGCGTACCATCCCTTCTTGTTCTCGTTCCATTTTCGTTTTCGAAGTTTTGAAGTGTATCGATATGATCGTAAATGTTAGACTCTTCAGTCTCATTCATCATCTGATGAATCACTGGATCGTATCCGGTAAACAGGTGTTCATTGTTGGTTTCACGAAGAACATTATTACTGCTTTCTAGTGTTTCTGCCGGATAACCTTGCGTTTCATCTCCTCTAAATGAAAAACTGACCATCATCATGGAAAGAGAAGAAGATATGATAAAAAATGCACATAAAATAACGAAGAATTTGTTAGGTCTATTTTGCATTCTAAGCCTCTTTATATGTTAAAGAGTATAGTCTATGATAAAAGTTTGGAAAGATTGTGAGATAACTTTCTCTGCCATACACTCTCCTGTTGAAAAATAAAAAAGAGGGAAAAGTATTTCTCACAGATTTCTGATTTTATCGTTTCTTCGTGTGGTAGATTACTACCGCAAAGATTATTCCTAGAGGCAGCAGGAAGAACGTGAATCCAGGTATATCTAACATCGGTTGTGTAACCGTTATAGTCCCTAAATGTGAGTCGTCGTTACTCTCGAGCAGGAGACTTAAATCAGTTGAGAACTCAAGGAAGAACGTAGACACCTCTACATCACTAGTATCATAGATGTATGTATTGGTCCATTCATCCCCCGGACTGAGTGTAACATTTTCGTCTCTATTTACCTCATCATCCTCTACATATAGAACAATGTCTTGCGTGTCTTCGGCATCGCCTGTGTTAGTTACAGAATATTCTATGCTAACTTCATCACCACGTCTTACTTCTTCCGTGTAGTCAATGAGCTCAACGTCAAAAAATGCTCCATTCTCTTCTGTTATCTCGAAGTTTTTTTCAAGTTCTTTACCCTCGACCACTAGATTTTCCTCAGCTGTTGTTCCACTTACTCCTACAACCAGCATTCCGCTGAGAAGCAGCAGAAGACTAATTGTGACAGTAAAAGCTTTTTTATTCATTTTTTCACCCTTTCAAAGCTTGCAAATTAAAAGTACCTACTTAACTATATATATATCTTTTCACCCCTATTATATAATTAATAAAGTATTTTAGAAAATTCTAGATAAACTAAATCGGTTACCAACACAATTTCACTATTGTAGTTTGGCATCTATATATAGTAATCCTTCTATTCTCCAGCAACTAACTATTTAGATCTTCCATAAAAATTTTGTAACATCCAGGTTCAATATCTTCAAAAGTACCCTCCTCATTAGAGGGCATCTAGCTTGAAAAACCCAGATTATCCACTAAAGGATATATTAATTTATATGGTATAGGAAGTATTATATTTGACTGAAAATAAGAAAGAACTCTTATCCGGGAAAAGGGCTTTTGATAATTTGAAAGTACATTTAGTCTCTTTAAATGATATATTTTCATTCAAATCTGTGACTGATCGTGAAGGATATATTGAAGATGCAGTACTGATAGTGGATTGAGAAGCGCTTTTTCAGGAAACAAAGGGACTGGAAGAGATGACAGAAAGATGAGATCGGAGTCGACAGAGATAGGAAGTTGAACAAGTACAAAAAAGAAAATGTCGATAATGACATATACTAATAGTTGGTTGTATGAATCGGGAAACTCGATGAGGATTATATGAAAGGAATCGTAAAATTCTTCGATCCGTTGAAAGGTTACGGCTTCATCGAACCCGATGGTCATAGAAAAGATCATTTCGTCCATCGGAGTGAGTTGAAAGAAGGTGTCTCTCTCGACAAAGGAGATAAAGTTGAGTTCGAAAGTGAAAAAGGGGAGCGCGGTTTTCAGGCTCTGAACGTCAGGAAGATAAGTTAGGACTGATATTATTGAAACAAAAAAAGAAAAGATTATTGAGAAAGGAATTCACCAATCTTCCTCTTCTTCCTCCTCTTTACCGAAACCTTTCGACGCTATTACATCATCTATCCTCAGGATCATATTGGTAGCTTCTGTAGCCGATTTAATTGCTTGGCTCTTGACTCTAAAAGGTTCGATAATCCCTTTCTCTATCATATCGGTCGTCTTTCCTAAATCTACATCTATACCGTGATTTTTATGTCCCTCTTTTTGATGAGTAGTATTCAGATCCATCAGCACGTCGATTCCGTCAAGACCTGCATTTTGGGCTAAGGTAGTAGGTATCACATCGAAACTGTCCGCAAAAGCCTCGAAAGCTATTTGTTCTCTTCCCTTAACTTTAGATGCTTCCTTTCTCAACCTGTTAGCTAATTCTATATCTGAAGCACCTCCCCCTGGTAGAATAGCTTTATCTTCGACAGTGATAGCTATGACTTTCAGCCCGTCTTTCAAGGCTCTCTCCACCTCGTCAGCTATGTGCTCGGTTCCTCCTCTTAAGAGTATCGAAACCGCCGCTCCATTCTTTGTTCCCTCAATAAAGGTCATATAAGAGCCTGATATTTTCCTTTCGTAGATTAATTCAGCGTCTCCTAAATCTTTGGGTGATAGATCCTTTAAATTGTTAACCACTTTCCCTCCGGTCGCTTTAGCGAGCTTTTTCATATCAGATTTAGAGACGTCTTCAAAAGCTAATATACCCTCCTTAGCTAGATAATGCTGAGCAAGATCATCTATATCCTTTTGGCAGATTAATATGTCAGCACCTGCATCTTTGACTATTCCTACCATATCTTTTAGACTCTTCTCCTCCTGATCTATAAATTTTTGGAGTTGATCGGTACTAGTGATTTCTATGGATGCATCGACCTCCGTTTTTTTCACATCGAATTCATAGTTCAAAAGTGCTATCTTAGCATCCTTCACAGTTTTTGGCATCTTTTCATGGAGTCTTTCTTTTTCTAGGATAATCCCATCTATGAGTTCAGATTCATCCAAGCTTGCTCCTGCCTTTTTCACGATCTTAACATTATCGATATCGACCTCATGCTGATCGTCCTTCTTTTCCGCAATTTTCTTTACCGCCTTCAAAGCTATCTCCGCCAAGTGGTCTTTGTTCAACTCTACAGTCTTTCCTGTCATCGCGGTTTTGGCTATATCTGTTAGTATTGCTTCATCTTCAATCTTCATAGGTATCTTCAAATCCTCTAGTATTTCAAACGCTTTCAATGACGCTAACCTGTAACCATTTACTATTGTAGCCGGATGTATCTTACCATCTACCAATTCTTCCGCCCTATCCAACAGCTCTCCTGCAAGCACAACAGCAGAAGTTGTTCCATCCCCACATTCCTCGTCTTGGGTTTCGGCTATCTCTATTATCATCTTCGCCGCCGGATGCTCTATGTCGAGTTCTTTTAAGATAGTAACTCCATCATTCGTGATGATGACGTCTCCCATCCTGTCGACTAACATCTTGTCCATACCTTTAGGACCCAAAGTACTTCGTACTGTCTCGGCAACTGCTTTCGCGGCGGAGATATCATTTTTTCTAGCATCTCTGCCTCTTATCCTTTCAGTCCCCTCACTGAGAATAAATATTGGTTGTCCTCTGCCTAGCATTTAAATCACCAAGGTATAGATGAACAAACTAGTATAAATTCTTTTTTTAAATTTGTATGAAATATATGATCCGAATAGGTTCTTCTAACTTCTTGATCGAATCGTGGATTACCCTTACACTTAGTTACTATTAGATATAAATAAAAAGATATAGAAAGCCGTATATACTAGTTGAACCTATGGGTATATAAAAGTAAAAGGAGGTGAAAAACATGAAAAATATAGCTGAGACTTTGAGAGATGAGGGCCAATTAAAAACACTATGGGAAGCTATCGAGAAGGCTGATATCGAAGAAATTATCGAGGAAAAAGGACCTTATACGATATTTGCTCCAACAAACGATGCTTTCAATAAGATACCAAGTGATGAATTGAATGATCTATTGGGCAACCATGACGAATTAGTGAATACGCTCAAAAATCATATTGTCGTAGGTAAGTATACCTCAAAAGACGTCGCTAAGATGGAAAAAGCTACATCTATGAGCGGAGAGGAGATAACTGTAGACACTTCAAATGGCGTAAGAGTCAATGAATCCAAAGTGATAAAAGCCGATATCGAAGGATCGAATGGGATCATCCACTTCGTAGATTCGCCGCTTATACCAAAACATCATAAGTGAAACTAGAAAAAATCCGGCTATCTAGGGTTGGTAGCCGGTATGATTTTTTATGCAACTTTCTTTTAAAAATAAACTGTTCTTAATTACCGATAGATCATCGCTGTTTCGAAACTCGTACCCGACTTTTCGAAAATGTTATCGATGTGTTTAAACGTCAGCGCTAAGACCACGGTTTCCTCTTTTTTCAAACCATATCCTAGCTCTTCTTCAACCATCATCTTTATCTCTAGCGGTGAAAGCTCTTCGTCTATCTTTTCTACTTTTTGGGCGACAGCTTTACAGGCTTCTTTCGATTCTTCAAAGAGTTCTTCTGTCATATTTTACCGCTCTGTTTCGCCTCTATAAGAACCTTTTTAAAAGATATCAGTGCAAGTATTACTGTTGTGAGGTGACATCGAAAAGCTTCTAAAAGATACTTATCAGTAGTGACCGAGCAAGCCTCTCTTTTTCGCACTCCTTTCCATCAGACTGAAAATGAAAAGTCCGATGATCAAGTATGCGAAGGAATTAACGAGTAGTATTAAATATTCAAGTAGTGTAAAATCAAAAAGTGATAAACCGTCGATCATCATCTTGTTGATCATGTGATTTCCCCATGATAAAGGCATGAAATATATTATCTGGTGGTCCGTGATTGTCGGAAGTACTAGTAGCAGGATGAACAGGAACTGCAGTATCTGATTGCCGGCCTGCACTTTCTTAAATACTAAGGAAAGTCCGCCCATTATATAACCGAGGCCATAAATTGAGAGTAAGGTTAGGCCTATCAGGATGATAACTCCAGCATTCAAAGTCAGATATTGACCAGTGACGACCATCATTATTCCTAAAAATACTGTGAACAGCATAAATTGAAATATGAAAGAGCCGAATACACGATATGCGGAAATCCTTCTAAAAGTTGAAGGAGTTAGATATAACTGTTCCAAAGTTCCATCTCTCGCTTCTTGAAGCAGACCCCACGACATCTCACTGTAAGCCATGACGGCGAAGATCCACATCGCAAATCCTACAATACTACCCTGTAAAGTATCGGTACCGGCTTCGAAGCTCCTCAATCCGAAAAATACCAGTAAGAACATTATAAAGATCCCGATCATGCTCATAAGTGTGTTCAGAAAGTATCTTTTCAGCTCGATGAAATATTTTTTTACTACGGAGTAGAATATTATATGCTCCTTCATTTTACAACCCCTCCTTTTCGATAACATTCATGAAGATCTCTTCCATATTCTTATCCAGATTTTTGACTTCCTCCAACTTTATATCTTTTTTCTGAAGGTGGTTCACTAACTCGTAAAATGAATCGGATTTCTTCAAGGACACTCTTAACTTCGTTTTTCCGTTTTCATAGTGTATGTCGCTGATTTCGTATTCATTTTCCAGATCGGACAGTTTAGGTTCCCCTTCGAGTATGAAATCATAAAGATGCACGTTGAATATATCCTTCAAGTTGTTCACGCTGTCATTCGCTAAGATTTTTCCTTCATTCATGATGATCACTCTCTCACAGACGTCTTCAACTACATTCATGTCGTGACTGCTCAATAGTATCGTTTTTCCTCCGTTAGAGGTGAGCTGTTTAACGAACGCTCTCATCTCCTTGGAAGTTTTCACGTCTAAGCCTAGAGTGGGTTCATCTAGGAGTAAAAAATCTGTTCCCCTTATCAAGGCGCAGCTCAAAGCCAACTTCTGCTGCATACCTCTCGAAAGTTTTCTAGCCGGTTCATTCTCTTTGTTTTGTAGATCGAACCTCTTTAGCAGGGCATTGATCTCCGGCTCCGCCTCTTTTAGGCTCCTTCCATGCAACCTTGCGAAGAACTCTAGATTTTCTCTAGTGGTCAATCTCCAGTATATGTTCCTGTTGCCTTCTAGGACTGCACTAGTATTGCTCACAGCCTTTCTAGTATCATTGACCGCGTCTATACCGTAAATCGTTATGTCTCCTTTCGTCGGCTCGACAAGACCGCATATACATTTGATCGTAGTCGTTTTCCCAGCGCCGTTAGGACCCAAAAAGCCAACTATCTCTCCCTTATCTACAGAGAAGGAGATCCCATCAACAGCTTTTGTGGGTTCTTTTCTCCACTGCGGATATGTTTTTTCCAGGTCCTTAACGGTCAGTACTTTGTCCACATTTTTTTCTGAATAATTTAGAGCTTTCATTTTGCACCTCAAGTGATGTCAATCTATTTTTTTAATCCCGAGCATCTCTGCCCACTTACTTATCGCCTTCTCTGTGAGTTGATAATTCTTTCCTTTTCCATCGTCGATCTTCTTCACGATGCCTTCTTTTTCTAGTGTTTTCAACTTTTTTCTAACAGTGTGCCTCGAAGCGCTTCCCTTCTTCTCTCTCAGCCTCCCAGTAATCTGAGTTATGTTAAGACCTTCTTTGTCAAATAATATCTCTACTATCTTTTCAGAGATCGGATCTTTAACACCTGAGAGTCGAGCTGGAGATATATTACCGAATCTCTTGTAAATTGAGAGCATCTTCATGTATCTCTCCTCGACATCAGAGGCTGCCGAAGCTTTATTAAGAACGGTCTTGTGCATATTCATCAAGTTATTTATCATATTTTCGAGTCCGTGAATCTGCTTCTTCAAAGCTTCAATTTCTTCTTTGAACTCTTTCTCTTTTGACTCTTCCTCCTCGCTCATGATAACAGCCTCTTAGTAATCTTCTACTAATGGCACTTATAGGTCGAATTTACCCAACCTATTTGAGAGAATATCTCTCACACTAATCTCCGGTAACCCCTCTGTAAGTTTTTCTGCCACTCGATCTTCAACACCTTCCTTCTTTAGGGTTTTCTTGAATATCTTCTCTCTCTTCTTCGTAGCTCTCTTATATTTCAAGTAGACCAGAGCGATTTTGAGGAGGAGAGGCAGAAATGCCACTAATGCTTTGACTACTAACAGTGGTTTCCTGTCTCCCTTCCTGTTTTTCATCTATTCCCATTCCTCGTCCATCTTTTCTTTCATCTTCTTCTCAATTTTCTGTTTAATCTTTTCGCTGGTTTCTTCATTGAAGTCTTCTCCGCCGAGACCGCCCTTCTCGCTCAAGATATTCTTCACTACGGAAGTCACATCTCTGCTCTGCATGAATTGCTTGGTAAGTTTGTAAGCCTTGTCTTCTTCCATCCCTGCATCTACTAGCTCTTTGTAAAAATTTGCGGTGCTCTTTGCCAAGTTCTTGCTGTCTTCAGTGTTGTATATCGCCTTAACGATCCCTGATATCAACTCAGGCACTGTCTCATTCAACGTCTCCATCACTTCTTTCAGTTCCTCAACATCTTCCATACCATCGGTATCTATATCCATTTTTTTCACCTTATAATGTAATAGGCCGACCAATTTATTTGTTTTTACCGAGCAATTCTGCCCACTAGTTGCTCACTAGATAAATACAGTTTGTCAGGATGCTTGGATTTTGAAATCCATAGATCTTCATAGCGGGCGGAAGTATCCTTACCAGTGCAGCGGGTTTGAGTAGATATTGACCTTCCGATTGATCCAATTTTTAAAACATTAACTAGCAAAGCTCATATCTTTCAGCTGTATGAAATTTCAATAAAAAAGGAAAATAAGGGTTTTTGGTTTGGGCCTTATCACCTTCCTATTAACATCTTGAAGGGATTAGCGTGATCGTAACTCGGATATCCGGCCCTTGTTTTTTGGAACCTCTTTTTTTGCATCATCTTTTTCACCTTGTTATGTAATAGGCCGACCAATTTATTTGATAATAGCGAGCATTTCTGCCCGTTAATTGGTCACGTTATGATTTTTCCTTCGAGGATTTTGCACGAGCACCGAAATTATTAATAGAGAATTTAATAATAAAAATACGAAGACTTTTAGAAATATGGATGACCCTGCTGATATGCTATCGGTATCTTACTTTTGCTCGTGCTGCTAGCATTTGAATTTACCTACGTTGCACCTGTTTTGATAATAATACCAGCGATTTTGGCGGTGCTAGAATTGTTGGGATATAGTTTACTAGGATGGTTAGAGATTGATTTACCAGAAGTGTGGGTAATAGAGTTGATGGACTAGATTGAGTTTCTGATCTAATGAGGGAGGATGTCAACTTTGTAGAATGAATTTTATTGTAAAAAGTGAAGGATCGATAAATCAGGGATAGATAAACTGGTATCACGCTTCCGATTTCTTACCTCGCTTTAGCGATAATACGTTGGTTTTAAGTTGATTTATTTTTCTAGAGACTATAAGTGAATCATATACGTTGAATGCCCACAAACAACTCAGAAGTAAAATGATATGGATCGGTTCCAAAAGAAAGCCAAACCACCCAGCCCAGAAAAAGAAGAAAATGCTGATTGCCCCGATCAATAACATGATAGTTCCTTTTGTGTATTGTCCATTATATATTTGCCCGATACCTGGAAATAATATCGAACCAATTCCTGCCATGATAGAGCTTTTATTTTCGTTTGAAGGAGAAACTCCTTCTTGGGAACTAAAATTGGGAGCACCTGTATACGCGTCATATACGATGTAAGCCCATATTAACATTATAAGTATAATAGGCCATAGTACATAAATACCCATTATATAGTTAAGGGCATAGTGATGAAAGAAAATTCCCAAGATTATGAAGAAAAGCGCCTTTATAAGTTGATCGTTGAGTAGTTGACCGATACCTGGAAAAATGGCACTTCCGATAGCCGGAACTAAGTTGTGTTTCCCATCCTTTAATAGGTAACTATAATCTCCATTAAATTCCAATCCACAATTAGGGCATTTATCTGTCTTATTACTTATCTCGTTTTCGCAGCTAGGACAAACATTTGGATGTTCCCTTTCGGTCTTACCTCTCGAAGATAGACCATTCATGACGATTTCTTCAAGCCTGCCTCCTTCTACCATCAATACTATAATATTCTTAGAATTATTTAAATTTTTTGAGGTTATAATGATGTTGGATTCTATGGTTTTAGGTTTTGTGCTTTATTTGCGCATCCATAATTATTCAATTTTGAAGAAAGGCTTAAATATAACTATTATCAGTTGAGGAGGGTAGAGGCGGTAAACCATGAAACTTATGAAAAGCGCTCTCGAGACCGTTTCAAGGTCCGAGAAGCTTGTGGACGAAGATGGTTTTCCCACGATCCCGAAAGGTTGGACGGAGAAGACCTTCTTAGCCCTGATATTGGATGCGAAGAAGCACGCCTGAATTTTCGATCAGTGTTTTGGTCGATCCTTTCCTTTCTTTTTTTGAAACTTTTTAGAGGAGTGGTTAGTAGGTTTGCTATGTCGTTGGATTTTTTGGTTTATGGATTTGAAGTAGGACGGAGCTGCTTTTTGTTGCGTAATAGATATACGTTTTATCTCTCGAGAGGTTTTAGGATTCTAGCGTGGTCTCTGAGGAAGAGGCGAAGGGGATGGTAGATTAAATGACTCTTGTAGTGATATAGAAGAGTTAAAATTCCGTTTCTAGTAAGCCAAAAAATAATAGAAAAAGAGTTAGGAAAGTGTTTTTACTCGCTTGGTTGTACTTCACCGTTTCTTCTTTTTGTAGATCGCCACGGCTATTAGGACTGCTAGTAACAGGAGTAGCGATGAAAATCCTTGGGTCTCATTTATTTTGTCCACTAAATCTTCATCTTCCTCTTTATGCTCTCCTTTAGGACGAGGATAAGTATCTTCCTCCTGCCACTGCAGGAAAGGATAAGTTTCCTCTTCGATTATATCCCAGTCCTCTTCGAAATCCCATTCTGCTTCGGTAAAAGTCTCCTTTTTGATCATCTCAGCAGTTGTCTTTTCACTGCCTCCATCGCTTGTATACATTCCCGATGGTTCAGTATCCCAAAATGAGTTCTCCACCGTGCCAGTATTATATCCTAAAAGTCCACCTATATCATAGTTACCGCTCACGCTACCTATAGCATAAGAGTTCAATACTGTGCCCCAATTATTACTCCCAACGAGACCGCCTACGTATTGATGCCCGGTCACATTTCCGGTAGAATAAGAGTTCGCTATCGTGCCGCCAAAACCCCAGTTCCTTCCAACGAGTCCGCCTACATACTGGTTACCGCTCACTTCACCGGTAGCATACGAATTGGACACTGTGCCCCAATTGTTACTTCCAACGAGTTCGCCTACATAATTTCCACCGGTCACGTCAACATCTACAACACCAATATTGATGATTTCACCACCATATACATATCCAAACATACCTATATGATCAGCAAATGGTATGTTGATGTGTAGATTAGAAATGAGATGTCCTGTTCCATCAAATTCAGCAACAAAATATGGTACGTACAAACCCGGTTCACCAGATAAGTCTATATCTGCTACGAGACTGAATTTATATACATCACTATAAGCAAAACCGAGTAAATCACGCATTCCGTCGGTAGAATTTATCTCGTAATTATGTTCAACAGAAACTAGGGTATCGCTGTAATCCTCTATATCGAGATTCAGATCGTTGTTAAACCAATCTACGTATTGTTCATGGAAGATACCTCCCATGGTGATGTGATGTCCATTGTTTATTAGTACAGAATCGATATCGTAAAAACTGTTCTCAATAGTGCCGAACCAGTTATCTCCCACGAGCCCCCCTAAACTAGAAGAACCGCTCACTATACCATTAAAATATGAGTTGCAGATCTTACTGTAAAAGTTAGTTCCCATGAGTCCGCCCACATTCTCATTTCCGCTTACGGTACCATTAAAATAAGAACTCTCCACTTTGCTATCGAATTCGCTACTTCCTACGAGCCCGCCTACATACCAGTTTCCGCTCACTTCACCGGTAGCATATGAGTTAGACACCGTGCCTTCCCAATTCCGTCCCACGAGCCCGCCTACATACCTTCTACCTGTCACGTCAACATCTACAACACGTACATTGGCGACTTCTCCACTATCTACATATCCAAACAGGCCTACGTAGTACGTTTTTGGTCTGTTGATGTAAAGTCCGGTTATGGTATGCTTCTGTCCATCAAAAGAGCCTGTAAACTCAACATCTTCATCCCAACTATAATCACCTATCGGTTCCCATCCTTCTTCCGTATTTACCAATTCGTCGTACCCATCAGTATCTTTATCTAGATCGTTCATTAGGACGTAGTCAGCATCAAGGCCATTCCGTATCTGGTCGAGGTCGTACCAATCGTATATCTCTATAGGATTATAAGCAATGCCTCCACCTGACAAATAAGCGTCTTCAACATTGTTTTCTTCCACACAAGCTCCAATTCCAGTCCCCATCCCAAAAACACTTGCAACTAACAGAATCGCTAGACCACAGACTAATAATTCTTTTTTAATTCTCATACTATCACCCCAACTCTATGCTCCACTGAGCCTGCAGTTATAGTAGGCAGCAGAACATTACCTAAATAAACGTTAATAGAGTATAAAGATTTATCTATATTTCATTAGATATACTACGTTTTTGTACTGCAGATAAATAAAGTTGTAAGGGGTATATGGAGAAGCAAGATGATTTGCTTGTTTTTTGTTTCTGGTCGAGATGACTTCTGTTAGTGAGAAGAGAGGATGAAAATTCCGTTTCTAGTAAGCCAAAAAATAATAGAAAAGAGTTAGGAAAGTGTTTTTACTCGCTTGGTTGTACTTCACCGTTTCTTCTTTTTGTAGATCGCCACGGCTATGATCGCTGCTATTAACAAGAGAGCCGATGTGAATCCAGGAGTATCCTCATCCTCTTCTACCTCTACTACTTCTCCCTCTGCAAACCAAGCGGTTATCTCCATACTCTCATTCATCACAATCGTTATCTTTTTCTCAGTATCCTCATAATCTCCAGTCCATCTATCGAACTTCCAATCATCGTCTGGTATTGCTGATAGTGTAATCTCTGTGCCCATATCATACTCTCTGGTCCATTCACCTACTACTGTTGAACGGATTTCACCTCCTATTATGACCTGGATCGTTCCTTCTCCCTCTATATCTAATGTAAGATCAATCTTCGACTCGAATACCGCCGTTACTGTGTAGTGATCAAACATCTGGATAGTGGTTGTCTCAGCTGTGGTATCTTCTATCGTGGTGGTATCGCCTGTCCACTCGACGAACTTCCACCTTTCGTGCGGGATAACCGTCAGGGTCACTTCAGATCCCTGCTTGTATCTATCCTCATGAGGATCTATTTCAACTGTACCTTCTCCTTCTATCATCACATCTAGAGTGTAATAATAGTTCCAAACAAAGAATGGATACCCGTCGTTGATCTCTTCGTCTATATCCCAAATATCTTCATCGCCCTCATCATCATACGGATCGCCTATGAAGTCCCATGGCTCTTCCAATCCTTCAGTATCCGTGTTTGTAAAAGTCGCGACATCCTTCATCTCTTCGGTTGTCTTTCCAGTTGCA
>Ga0207421_10003262_pt1 | contig 19400 bp, 21 predicted proteins | sample SodLakKL_010_SED_4_FD_187542 | JGI IMG/M metagenome (GOLD analysis project Ga0207421, IMG submission 187542) | Alkaline sediment microbial communities from Lake Tanatar, Kulunda Steppe, Russia - 8KL_010_SED (SPAdes) (version 2) | ecosystem: Environmental > Aquatic > Non-marine Saline and... | reverse complement strand
TTGGCGTATCGTGCTGGACTGCATCCTTTACCCTCCCTTACAAGTTAAAGCAATTATATCTGTTTTAAAGAAGCAATGTCAACAAAGTAGCAGAATTAAGCATTCAGATTAAAACTTATTAAGGCTGCCTTTACCCCTGCAGGCCGCGACAAAACCGCCAGTAAATTCTTCCGTCAACCTGGAGGGGAGCTGCACTCTCAGAGTAACCTTTTCACCGTAACCGGTGTCTATTATTTTTGCCTCCAGGTTTTCCACCAGCCTGGTCACAAGACCCAGGTCTTCATAATTGAACTCAAGCGCAAATTTTTCAAGCGGTTCTTTTTTTAGCAGCTTCGTTTCTTCTAGAACCAGCCGGGCACAGTCCCGGTAAGCCCTGGTCAATCCACCCAGCCCCAGCCTGGTGCCCCCGAAGTAGCGGGTGCCTACAACTATTGCATCAGAAATCCCCCTGCCTGATAGGACCTGGAGCATTGGCGCACCCGCGCTGCCGGCCGGTTCCCGGTCATCCGATACCCTTTCGATTAAATATGAGCCAATCCCGATCCGGTAAGCATAAGGATGGTGTGTGGCGTCAGGAAACTCTTTCGACAGGCCATTTAACACATTTTCAACTGCATTTTCTGAGTTTACCGGAACCAGGCTGGCGATAAACTTTGAGCCTTGAACTTTAAAAACAGTTCGCGTTTTTTGGGCCGGAACAAGATAACAACAATCTTCTGCCATAATCCCTCCGCTTTGAACTTTTAGCTTACTTTTGTTTTTTATTTCGGGCTGAAGTTTCTCTACCAGTTTTCACCTTATTGTATTAAGAATCGTCCCTTTGTTTACCCTCCTCTATATGTTCAAGGTATTCTTGGATCTCTTTTTCCATTCCCTGTCCGGTAGGACGGTAAAATTTCTTGTTTTTCACAGCCGGTGGCAGGTAGTCCTGCTCTATGTAATGTCCGGGGTAATCATGCGGGTATTGATATCCCTTACCGTGCTCCAACCGCCTGGCTCCCTTGTAGCTGCTGTCTTTTAAGTGGCGGGGAACCGGTTGATTTTCCTCTTTTTCCACCGCCTCAAGGGCTTCGTTTATGGCCAGGTAACTGGCATTGCTTTTCGGGGCTCCGGCAAGGTAAGTGGCTGCCTGGGCCAGGGGTATTTTCCCCTCGGGCAAGCCGATCATCTGCACGGCCTGGGCTGCAGAAACTGCCAGGGGCAGGGCCCGGGGATCGGCGTTTCCGATGTCTTCCGAGGCGCTTATGATCAAGCGCCTGGCAATAAATAACGGATCCTCGCCGCCTTTGATCATCCGGGCCATCCAGTACAGGGCAGCGTCGGGATCTGAACCCCGGATTGATTTGATTAACGCAGAAGCCATGTCATAGTGGTCATCTCCCTGCCGGTCGTAAGAGAGCAGGCGTTTTTGCATCGCTTCCGCTGCTTCTTGAAGCGTTACTTTAATTGCATCTTCGCTGCTGCCCGCTGAAATAACTGCGGTTTCCAGGGCATTTAATGCTACCCGGGCATCTCCGTTTGCTTTACCTGAAAGGTATTCCAGCACCCCGGGGTCTACTTCTGGCTTCAGTTTACCCAAGCCTCGCTCTTTATCTGTTAAGGCTTTCTCGAGCAAACTGGTGATTTCTTCTTTTTGCAGCGATTCAAAGACAAAAAGCCTGGTGCGTGATAGCAGGGGACCGGTCAGGTAAAAGAAGGGGTTTTCAGTGGTGGCCCCGATAAAGATTATTGTGCCCTTTTCAATGGCAGACAGCAAAACGTCCTGCTGGGCTTTATTGAAACGGTGAATTTCATCGATGAAAAGAATCATGCGCCGGTTATGGAGCGACCAGCTTTCACGGGCCTGTTCGATTACCTGGCGGACATCTTTAACGCCGGCAGCTACGGCATTAAGCTGGGTAAATTCTGCTTTACTGAGGGAAGCAATAATCTTGGCCAGGCTGGTTTTCCCGGTTCCCGGAGGACCGTAAAAGATCATCGATACCAGTTTATCGGAAGTAATTATGTTATAAAGTGGCTTGTTTTTACCTAAGATATGTTCCTGGCCTGTAAACTGCTCCAGGGTTTCCGGACGCATCCTCTGGGCTAGCGGTCCCTCTTCCTTAATCTTATTTTCCAGGCCGGCGCTGATCAAATCCACAGGCTTGACACCAACTTTCGAGATTTACTTTTTTCACTTAATTTAATTTTACCCTAAACTGTTGCCGATTTAAACAAAACACTCCTTTCTTAACCCAAGACGGTATTAATGAAAGGAGTGTCGATTGCAAAGTGTTATTTAACTGTGCTTAGGCCCCACGATTATAGAAGCTAAATTTAGGCAGCCCGAGAATTAATTGACATGGCATTTAAAACAAGGCTTTTCAAGTTTTAAGTTACTGTTCGCTCTCGTCATCTAAAACTCTTTCCACTGCGGCACGGGATAATTTAAGGCTTAAACCTTCGGCTACCCGCAAGGAAATTACTTCTTCATCAATTTCCTTAATTACTCCGTGAAGCCCCCCGATAGTTACAACCCGGTCCCCTTTTTCCAGGCTTTTCAACATTTCCTGGCGCTTTTTTTGCTGTTTCTGCTGGGGACGAATCAACAGGAAGTAAAAAACAACAAATAGCAAGATCAGTGGGAGAAAAGAAGCAATGTTTTCCATTTAATTATGCACCTCCATACATTTTATTTAGCTTTTCGCTCATTTCCTTGTAAAATCCTTCGAAACTATTTTCTTCTATCGCTTTCCTAATTCTTCGCATCAACCGGTCCAAATAATAAAGGTTATGGTAGGTGGTTAACCGCAAACCCAGTATTTCACCGGAGTTGATTAGGTGCCGCAGGTAAGCCCGGGAGTATTTTTTGCAAACCTGACAGCTGCATTCCGGATCCAGCGGCGACAGATCGGAGCTGTAAACGCTGTTGCGGATGGGCAGATATCCCTGTGACGTCATTACTCTACCGTTTCGGGCAATCCTGGTGGGCAAGACACAATCAAATATGTCAATCCCGTGTCTTACTCCTTCAAGCAGGGCATCCGGGGAACCAACCCCCATAAGGTAACGAATTTTTTCCCGGGGAAGTTCCGGAACCGTCCACTCTAAAACCCTGTACATTAAATCCTTGGGTTCCCCTACACTTAAACCTCCGATGGCGTAACCCGGAAAATCCATCTCGGTTAGTTCTCGGGCCGACCGGCGTCGCAAATCCTCATGAGCACCACCCTGGATTATTGCAAGTAAGGCCTGGTCACTCTTCAGGTGTGCCTTCTTGCAGCGCCTGGCCCAGCTGCTGCTGCGGGTTACCGCTTCTTCAACTTCCTCTCGCTCAGCCGGGTAAGGCGGGCACTGATCAAGGACCATTGCGATATCCGAGCCGAGCATATTTTGCAATCGGGTTACCCTTTCGGGGGTGAGGAAATGCTTGGAACCGTCGATATGGGAAGTAAAAGCAACCCCTTCATCATCTAGCTTGCGCAGACCACCAAGGCTAAATATCTGGAAACCGCCGCTGTCGGTTAGAATGGATCCCTGCCAGTTCATAAACCTGTGCAGCCCGCCGTGACGGGCCACAATTTCCACACCCGGTCGTAAAAAAAGATGGTAGCAGTTTCCCAGGATTAAACCTGTGCCCATCTCTTCCAGCTCACCGGTTGTAATTGCCTTGACTGTGCCCTGGGTTCCCACCGGCATAAATGCCGGGGTCTGCACCCGGTTATGGAATGTTTCCAGGGTTCCACTGCGGGCGGCAGTCCTTGAGCAATTCCGGCTGATAGTAAATTTAATGGGCATGCCGCACATCCATTCTATAGATTATCTTAAGCAGGCTTCACTGTCAATTATACTTTAAAAATAATTATAAAAATCCCTGCATTTAATATCTTTTTTACTGTTTCCTTTAATAATGCTTAAGTTACAACTAAACCGTGCTGTATTTTAGCCGGTGGACTAGACACAATATTAAAGGATCAACATGCAATCGCCGAAACTGTAAAAACGGTATTTCTCATCGACTGCTTCCCGGTAGGCCTGCATGGTTAATTCATAACCGGACATTGCGCAAACCATCATCAAGAGGGTAGATTTCGGCAGGTGAAAATTTGTCAGCATTGCATCCACGGCCCTGAATTTGTAACCGGGATAAATGAAAAGTTCGGTCCACCCCTGTTTTTGACCTTCAAAGTATCCATCATCATTAGCGGCGGTTTCAAGCACCCGGCAAACCGTAGTCCCGACTGCAATTATACGCCGCCCCTGCTTCCGGGCCCGGTTAAGTTTTGCGGCAACCCGGTGATCAATGCTGTAGTATTCGGCATGCATTACATGGTCACGGATATCTTCGGTCTTGACCGGTTGAAAAGTTCCGGGTCCGATATGGAGAGTAACAAAAGTCGTTTCTACCCTTTTTTCTTCCAGGTGATTAAAAACCCTTTCTGTGAAATGAAATCCGGCGGTCGGAGCAGCGGCAGACCCTTCTTTTGCCGCATAAATGGTTTGGTACCGGCTGGGGTCATCAATCTCTCTTTGAATATAGGGAGGCAGGGGCACTTTACCCAGTTGTGTAAGAACTTCCTCTATCGGACCTTCAAGGTTAAAACTTACTTCCCGGAAATCTTTTTCTGCATACCCCTCTATAAAAGCTTCCACACCCTGACCCAGGTCCACCCTGGCCCCGGGTTTCAGTTTGCGACCCGGTTTTACCATCGAAACCCAGTTGCCGTTATCTTTTTTATAAAGCAGCAGCAGTTCGGCGGAAGCAGATTTTCCGGTAACCTGCCCGAGGAGGCGGGCGGGGATAACCCTGGTATCGTTTAAAACCAGCAAGTCATCCTTATTTAAATAATCCGGCAGCCGGTTAAAGCTTGTATGCTCAATTTCACCGCTCTCGCGAAAAAGAACCAGCATCCGCGATTGATCTCTGTTTTTAAGGGGCTCCTGGGCAACCAATTCTTCAGGCAAATGGTAGTCATAATCGCTTAACTTGCTACGTCCCAAAAATCCACCAACTTATTTGCAGGTTTATAATAATTCATAAAATAAAAAAGTCTTGCTTGACGGCTGTTCCAGTTAGCTGCTTTCAAGGCAATCTCTTAATCCAAAGTTTAATCAACGCCTGATTAAATTAAAAATTAAAGTTAAAACTATGCTGATGATAATCATGGTGGCCAGTGGGAAATAAAAAGTAAAGTTTTCTCTTTGGACTAGTATATCACCTGGCAAACGACCGAGTCCCAGGCGGCCGAAGACTAGAAATAAAAGCCCTACAAAAGCAATTACCCCGCCACCAATAAGCAGCATTCGTCCAAAAGCTTCAATATTAAACAACAAGGTCACTCCTGATCCGGCATATTTTTTTAAGGCTCAAAAACAATCCTCATTTTTGCGCATAGACTTAATTGATGCCCAGGCAGTTAATTTCAGCCTGCTTGCAAAACTTCTAAAGTATTTAACTCTTTCTACCATAAACGTTGCTGGGCATCTCCGCCGCCGGGTGAAAGGCCCAGGTAGCTATAAACTTCGCTGGTAGCTACCCGGCCGCGTGCTGTTCTTTTTAACAAACCAAGCTGCATCAGGTAAGGCTCGTAAATATCTTCTAAGGTTTCCGGTTCCTCGCTGATACAAGCGGCAAGAGTATCCAGGCCCACCGGCCCGCCTTCAAATTTTTCCACCAGGGCTAGAAGCAGGCGGCGGTCGATTTCATCAAGGCCCATCCGGTCTAACTGCAGCATCTGCAACGCTTCTTTAGCCACGGCTGCTGTTATAATATTGTCTGCTTTCACCTGGGCAAAATCACGCACCCTTTTTAAAAGCCTGTTTGCCACCCTTGGGGTTCCCCGGGAAGCCCTGGCGATAATGGCCGCCCCTTCCTGCTCCGTTTCCATGTTGAGAATACCCGCTGAACGGACAATAATTTCTTCCAGTTCTTCGGGATTGTAAAAATCAAGCCGGTCCACTACCCCAAAGCGATCTCTTAAAGGAGAAGTAAGCAGGCCGGCCCTGACGGTGGCCCCAATCAAGGTAAAAGGAGGCAGTTCAAGGCGCAGGGTGCGGGCTCCGGGACCCTTGCCGATAACGATATCTAAGGCATTGTCCTCCATGGCCGGGTAAAGTATTTCTTCCACCGACCGGTTGAGACGGTGAATTTCATCGATAAAGAGCACATCACCGTGACCCAGGTTGGTTAAAATGGCCGCCAGATCACCGGGGCGTTCAATGGCCGGACCGGCGGTTACCCTGATGTTTACGCCCAGTTCCCAGGCAATAATGTGCGCCAGGGTAGTTTTGCCCAACCCCGGTGGGCCGTAAAGCAGGACGTGATCAAGGGGTTCGTTTCGTTCCAGGGCAGCCCTGATATAGATGGACATTTTTTCCTTAATTTTCTCCTGGCCGATATATTCCTTCAATGAACGCGGTCTCAGCCCAAGTTCAACCTGGGGGTCGTCTTCAACCTGCCGCTGGGCCGACACGATCCGGTCTTCACTCCTATCCTCCATCTGCTTCTCCTTTCATTAAAAAAACTATCAATTGCTGGCCATACTTTTCAGGGCCAGTTTTAATAATTCCTCCCTGGAGAGATCCTTGTTTTGATTCACCACGCTGCTCGTCGCTGCTGCCGCTTCCCCGCTAGAATAGCCAAGGGCAACCAGTGCCTCAGTAATATCATCGACGATTGAGTAACCGGTAGGAGCAGCTGTGCCGCCTGCCAGTTCCTCGGAAGAAATAGTGCGGGGCAGCTTTTCTTTAAGCTCAAAAACCAGGCGCTGGGCAGCTTTACGCCCCACCCCGTGAGCCCGGCTTAACTGGGCAATATTTTCTTCTAACACAGCTATATAAAGTTCTGATACAGTGAATATGCCAAGCAAAGAAAGTGCCAGGCGGGGGCCGAAACCGCTGACACCCAGCATTAAATTAAACAGCTTGCGTTCTTCTTTTGATTCAAAACCGTAAATACGGACATCTTCTTCTTTGATCATCAGGCGTGTGTAAAGGATTATTTCTTCTCCTACCCGGCTTTGCAGGCTTCCTTTTTGCGAGGGCGGCATATCCAGGGATATCCCCACTCCTCCGAGATCCAGGACTGCTTTTCCCTGCTCTGCTTCTACCAGGCTGCCGGTAAGGTAATCGATCACCTAATTGCTGCCCCCTTTTATTGCATTTTCGAAACGGCGATTTTGCAGGTGGCATAAAGCTACAGCCAGAGCGTCTGCTTCATCGTCAACACCGGGAAGCCGGGGCAGTTTAAGCAGCATCTGTACCATTTTCTGCACTTGAATTTTTTCCGCTTTACCGTATCCCGCAACAGCCTGCTTAACCTGCAGTGGAGTGTATTCATATAGTTCGATACCTAAGCGGGCAGCGGCCAAAATAATTACCCCCCGTGCTTCCCCTACCTGGAAAGCTGTGCGCACATTTTTACTAAAGAAAATTTTTTCTACCACCAGTGCCTGGGGTTTGTGGGTAGTTATCAGATCGCAGATTTGGCTATGAATTTTTTCCAACCTGGAGGCAGTAGGCCAATCTTTATCGGTCCGAATACACCCGGAAGCAGGGCATTGAAAGTTACTGCCGCACTCTTCCACTATCCCGTAGCCGGTTATCGCTACCCCTGGATCTATACCGAGAATACGCATTCGTTCACCTGGCTTTTTGATTATTTAAAATTCCTTACTGCTTCACCAGTAATTCATCGGGTATATTATAATTTGCATATACGTCATGAACATCATCGTGATCGTCTAAAGCTTCCATCAGGCTTAAGATCTGCCTGACAGAATCCGGGTTAGTAACTTCTACAGTAGTAGTCGGCAACATGGTTAATTCCGAAGAGTCAATGGATATACCTTCTTCAGCGAGTTTATTTTTAACCGCTTCAAAGTTTTCCACTTCGGTAGTAATACTGTAAGTGCCGTCATCTTCCTGATCAACATCTTCAGCCCCTGCTTCCAGAGCAAGCATCATCAAGTCGTCCTCATCAAAATCCAAATTGCTAATATCTGCAGAAATGTAACCTTTGCGGTTAAACATCCAGGCAACGCAACCGGATTCACCGAGGCTGCCACCGTGACGGGAAAAGATATGCCTGATCTCTGCAACGGTTCGGTTGCGGTTATCAGTCATTGCTTCCAGGAGAACAGCCACACCACCCACGGCATAACCTTCATAACTGGCATGCTCATACCTTTCCCCCTCAAGGTTGCCGGTTCCTTTTTGAATAGCACGCTGGATATTATCATTGGGCATATTGTTGTCTTTAGCTTTTTGCACCGCTAAGCGAAGGTTAGAATTAACCTCTAAATCAGGACCTCCTTCCCGGGCGGCTACGGTAATCTCCCGGGCCAGCTTGGTAAATATTTTTCCTTTTTGTGCATCCGCTCGGGCTTTACGGTGCTTGGTGTTGGCCCATTTCGAGTGGCCGGCCATTAAGATCCCTCCTTTTCCTGAAACATTCGCTTAATCAAATATATGGCTTCGTTTTTCCAAAAAGATCAGCAGGGGCAACCCCAGGCCGTAACAGGCGACAACCTGTCCGGCAGCAACCCAGGCTGCAGTCATATAATAGGGGAAGCCAAGGACCAGGTGCAATACCATCCCAACTATTAAGGCATTAATTATAACCGGGGGTAGTGGAACCAGGTACTTGTTTTCTATCTTGGTTACCAGATAGGCTGATATTAAAGTAGCCAGGCTGCCAAATACAATATCCAAGATTCCTTGTCCGCCGAAGATGTTGGCGATCATACAGCCGACAAACAAACCAGGCACTGCCGCACCGGTAAAATAGGGCAAGACCATTAACATTTCTGAGACCCTAACTTGAACCATACCGTAACTGATCGGGGCAAATATTAAAGTCAGGACAGTATAGATCGCCGCAATCATGGCTGCCCTGGCCCAGTAACGATGCTTACCGGTTTTTTTGAAATCCATTTAATTTTTCCACCCTTGTTTTTTATTAAGCAGGGTAGCTGCGACCTGCTTGTTATATTATAAATTGAACTGCTAAAAAATAAAAGATGTAGAAGCCAAACAATTGTGCGGATCATAACGGCACCGTTGGGTGGAACAGCCCAATGTAGTTTTTAATTTTAAGTTTGAGAGGTAATTTATGAAGGATGTTTGTTAATCATATAATCTTTAAATGTTTTAGCGGCGTTACCCAGGACCCGGCTGTAATGATAAACCAGGTATAAAGAACGCCTTAAATCCAAATCTTTGATCCTAAATATATCTATGGTTCCTGCTTTAAGCATGTCCTGGCAAGAAAGCCGTGAAACTACTGCCACCCCCAGGCCTTCCTTCACAGAATGTTTTATCCCTTCCAGGTGATTGATATATGTAATGCCCGGAAAATTATTAAGAGAGAACCCTTTTTCTGACATTTTCTTTTCCAGTACCTGGCGGGTAGCTGATCCCTTTTCGCGCATTAACAGGTGATAGTCCATGAGTGCTTCAATAGAAACAGCTTCACCCTGTTCGGACGTTTCGGTAATTAAACCCTTTTTGGCACAGAGAACCAGTTCATCTTCTGCCAGGCAAGCGTATTTAAGGCGTTCATCTTCTTTGATCAAACCAACCAGACCCAGATCATAACTGTAATTAAGCACACCTTCCAGGACTGCGCTGGTATCTAAAATATCAACATTAAAATCAATCGAGCTGTTTATTTTTTTAAACTGGGAAATCAAAGAAGGAAGCAGGTAAATACCCGGCACTGTGCTGGCACCAATATAAACCAGGCCGCTTGCCGCCTCTCTTTGCCCGGATAATTTCTCCAGGCAACTGCCCTGCAGTTCAATAATTGAATGGGCATAGTCCAAAAAAATTCTCCCTGCCTCTGTTAAAACCGGTTCACGGGCCTTGGAGCGATCAAGCAAGATCACGCCCAGCTCTTCTTCCAGGGCTTTAACTTTAACACTTACCGATGGCTGGCTGATAAACATTTTTTCTGCCGCTTCAGAAAAACTCTTTAGAGTAGCAACATTAACGAAGGCTCTTATTTGCTCAATATCCATTACTACACCTCTAATTCAGTGATTACATTATTTTCTAGTCCCTGCGCAACCGTGCTGCCTTTGGACTGGTGACGGCTGAGCAGTTGCATCTTCGATTAGTATAAGTTATCTGTTCTAATAAATTATACTGCCTGCAGCTTAATTCGTCCATTTATGCTTAAACACCTGTAGATTAACTATATATACTCTTAATATTACTTAACTCACCTATTATAAATTGGTATTTAACGCCGTTTAAGGTACTAAACTATAATTAGGATGGCTTAATAAAAAGTCGTAAAAAATAAGGACATGGGAGGTTTGTTATGCGCGATCGAATGTTTATACTTATTGCCGGAGCTGTTACCGGCTTGTTGGCAGTTATCATGGTTTTACAGGGCAACCCGGCCAATATGGGTTTTTGCATTGCCTGTTTCATCAGAGATATAGCAGGTGGTGTGGGCCTGCACCGGGCTGGTGTGGTCCAGTATTTAAGGCCTGAAATTATGGGCCTTGTAATCGGGGCATTTGTCACAGCATTTTACGTGCGGGAATTTAAAGCAACCGGTGGATCAAGCCCGGCTCTCCGCTTTGTGCTCGGGATGCTGATGATGGCCGGCGCCCTGATTTTCCTTGGATGTCCGCTTAGAATGGTTTTACGCCTGGCCGGTGGTGACTGGAATGCCCTGATTGCCCTGCCCGGGTATGTTTTGGGAGTATGGTTGGGCACAATATTTTTAAGTAAAGGGTTTACCCTCGGCCGGAGTCAAGAACAGTCACCGGTTAACGGTTATGCCGGCCCGTTCATTGCCCTGGCCCTTTTAGTTTTGCTGGTCACTGCGCCGGCTTTTATCTTTTTCAGCGAAGAAGGACCGGGCGCAATGCAGGCTCCGCTTGCCCTCACTCTTGGTGCCGGTCTTATTGTCGGTATTTTAGCCCAGCGCACCCGTCTTTGTACCATGGGGGCCATCCGCGATATTATTTTGTTTAAAGATTACCAGCTGTTTTTAGGGTTTGCCGCTATAACGGCAGTTGCATTTATCGGCAACCTGGCCACCGGTCAATTTTCACCCGGTTTTGCGGAACAACCGGTAGCCCACATTGATACTTTATGGAACTTTTCCGGGATGACGGTTGTGGGCCTGGCCGCTGTTTTAGCCGGAGGTTGCCCGATGCGCCAGCTTATCTTAACCGGTGAAGGGCAAAGTGATGCGCTAATTACTGTCTTCGGTATGGTGGCCGGAGCTGCATTTATGCATAACTTCGGTATGGCCGGCAGTCCTGACGGAGTTTCCCCGGCCGGTCAGTGGATTGTATTCATATCGCTTGCCTTGTTATTTATAATCGGGGTTGGCAATATAAAGATGCGATCACTTTCTAAAGCAAAGAAAGAAGCCAAAGCTTCATAAATAATCTTGAAGGAGGTATGATTATGTCTGAATTAGTTGACTGCCGTGGACTTTCTTGTCCGGAACCGGTGATGCTGGCCAGGGAGGCTATGCAAAATGCGGAATCAGGGCCATTAACCGTAATGGTAAGTAATGCTGTAGCCAGGGACAATGTCAGCCGGACGGCAAAATCCATGGGCTGGAAAGTCGAAGTTGAAGAAGAGGGTGAAAACTTTAAGTTAAATTTAACCAGGTAACAGCTTGGTAGCTGAAACTTATTAATTATTTATAACAATAAGCATTAATAGGGGGCGTTTTAGAATATGGCAATTAATAATAAACAGTTACTGCCGTTTAAGATAATTCGCCCCCTTTATTATTAGTCCGTTTAAATTTCAATTTAGACAGTTACCAGGTTTAGTTTATAGCACATCCTTTACATTACCGGTCCGGTATTAGATAATAAGTGAGTGTAGATTAAACAAAGCTGCTATAAAAATAAGGAGTATTTATGGCCTATAAGTGTTATATTACATTCCCTACCACTTTCTTTGCGATCAGGGCGGAAAGTATTCTAAAAAATGAGGACTATGCTTTTAAAATGGTCCCGGTACCTAGAAGCATCAGTTCCAGTTGCGGCACAGCCCTGAGCTGTGACTGCGGCGATATTTATTCCATCAAAGAATTACTGCTGGACAATGAACTGGAACTGGAAGGTTATTACCGTATCGAGGAAGCCGGTTTTAAAAAACCGGTTCCTGCAGAATTAAATGAAAACGATTTGGAGAAGTTGCAATATGACTAATGATCTTAACCGCTATTTCGATAATGCCGCTACTTCCTGGCCAAAACCGGAAGCGGTATATACAGCTGCAGAAAAACAGATGCGCCTTGCTTACGGGAATCCAGGCAGGTCGGGACATACTCATACCCTGGCCTCAGACCGCCTTGTTTACCAGGCCCGGGAAGCAATTGGCAAGCTATTTAATATTAAAGACCCGGCCCGGGTTGTGTTTTGTTTAAACGCTACCGACGCATTAAACATGGCGATTAAAGGCTGTCTGCAAAAAGGTGATCATGTCTTATACACAGCCATGGAGCACAATTCAGTGCTGCGGCCGCTTGCCCGGTTGCGCAGGGAAGGACTTATTTCTACAACTATGATTCCCTGTAACGATGAAGGATTTCCCGATCTTGATTATCTTGAAAATGCATACCAACCGGAAACCCGTTTACTGGTAGTAAACCATGCTTCAAATGTAACCGGCACCCTTGCTCCGCTTAGTAAAATCATTTATTCAGCTCATAATAAGGGAGTAAAAGTGCTGGTAGATGCAGCGCAAACTGCCGGTGCAGTGCCGATTGATGTAGAGGATTATGACATCGACATGCTGGCTTTTACCGGTCATAAAGGCTTGCTTGGTCCTACCGGTACGGGGAGCTTGTACGTAAAACCGGGCATTGATTTAACCCCCTTAAGGGAAGGGGGGACCGGCAGCCAGTCCGAAATGGACGTCCACCCGGAAACTATGCCTGAAAGGCTTGAAGCCGGCACCTTGAATAGTGCCGGGCTGGCCGGTCTTTTGGAAGGCGTAAACTTTTTGCTGGAAAATGATGTAATGAGCGTCCGCCGTTCAGAAACAGAACTGCGTAGCTATCTTTACTCCAGGCTGCAAGAAATCAAGGGGATTAAAATTTATGGCCCCAGGAGTGCTCAAGATAGCACCGCCGTGCTTTCTTTTACCCTTGAAGGGGCTGATTGCGGTGACGTTGGCTATATCCTGGAAAATAGCTACGGGATTATTTGCCGTACCGGATTGCACTGTGCTCCACTGGCTCACCAGGCTATCGGAACTTTTCCCCAGGGTACGGTTAGATTAAGCCCCGGATACTTTACTGATAAAAACGATATTGATTTTTTATCCGGGGCGCTAAAAGAAATAGCTGAACTATCAACCGGAAATTAAGGTTTTGGGAGGAAACAGGTTGAAATGGAAAAAGAACTCGATTGCCGGGGATTAAATTGTCCTGAACCGGTTTTAAACACTAAAAAAGCCCTGTCAGAAAGCCCGGGGGCTGAATTACAGGTTATTGTCGATAATCAGACCGCTCGCGAAAATGTGCTGCGCTTTGTACAAAGCCAGGGCAGGCAGGCTGACGCGATTGAAAAAGAAGGGCTTTACATTATTAAAGTTTCTGCAGAAGATGAAGATAAAAGTGAAGTTGGTAAGGAAGGCTTAGTGCCGGATCCGCTCAGGTCAGCAAAAGGTGCTAAAACACTTGATAATCCTGTCTTGTTTATTTCAACTAATGAACTTGGCAAAGGCAGCAGCGAACTTGGCTATATGTTAATGCGCAATTTTATATATACCCTAACCCAAAGCGATAATTTGCCCGGGGCTATTGTGCTCATGAATTCAGGGGTAAAGTTGAGCACAGCAGAATCCCCTGTGCTTGAAGAACTTAACCTGCTTGAAGAAAGCGGTGTGCAGGTTTTAGTTTGCGGGACCTGCCTGGATTACTTTACTTTAAAGGAACAGCAAAAAGCAGGCCAGGTGAGTAACATGTATGACATTACGGATCTATTGCTGTCGGCAGAAAGGGTTATTACGGTTTAATTTAACTATTCCATTTGCTCCAGGATCAGCGCCGGATCTAATTCTCCGAATATTAATAAGTATAAAGTTACTGTAATATTTAGCAGGGATAAGCCAAGCCCGAGGCTGTTTAAAAAAATGCCGGCCCGGGCCATTTCACCTTTGAAATTAACATAACTGTTTAAGCCAAAAGCCAACCCGATCAAGGCCAAAATAATTCCAAACACCGGGATAACCCAGAGCACCAGCATCAAAATTCCAATTTTAACTGAATTTCTAGCCATGACTTTTCATCAACCACTCATCAATAGTCACATCCACTTGAAACAGATAATATCACAGGCGCAGGAGACCATCAAGCAAGCAAGAGCAGTAATTTCTACTATATCCTATAAACCTCACCATCAATATAAACTTAAATTTAGTAAAACTGAATATCCTTCTCCGGCATTGTGCTATTTTTAATTCCATCACACCATTGCCTTTGTTGTATTAATTCCTGTTCTGAGTTTGCATGGAATTACATTAAATGATATATTTTCATTTGGATCATGCGCTTATACTTAATGTCAAGGGAGAGTGATCGTTCCAGTGTTTGCAGCAATTTTGGATGAAAAACATTTTACCCGTAATAAGGCAATCATTTTGGTCTTGCTTTCGGCAGTTCTTTGGAGCACCAGTGGATTATTTATTAAATTAATTGATCTTAATCCCTTTACTATTGCCGGAATACGCGGAGCTGTAGCAGCTATCACCCTGTTGGTTTTTTTAAACAAAACTATACGCTTTAACTGGACTTTACCACAAGTTGCAGGTGCTTTTTGTTACGCCGGCACAATGATTACTTTCGTAGTCGCCACAGTGATGACTACTGCAGCAAATGCGATTTTACTGCAATATACCATGCCCGTATTTACCGCCCTGTTTGGTTTATGGATTTTAAAGGAAAAAGTCACCCGCTTTGACTGGGGTGTAATAATAATTGTTATATGCGGCATGGCTTTATTTTTTCTTGACAGGCTTACCCCCGGAGGAATGTGGGGCAACATTATTGCGATTATCAGTGCCGTGTTTTTTGCGCTATTAATTATTTTCATGCGCATGCAAAAAAGTGGCTCCCCGGTGGAGACAATCATTCTCGGTAACATTATTACCGCCTTGATCTGCCTCCCCTTTATTTTCCAGGAGCCACCCACAACTGTAAGCTTACCACCGTTACTCTACCTGGGGATTATTCAGCTGGCGCTGCCCTTTTTCCTGTATTCTACAGCTATAAAATATATAACCGCTATCGACGCCGTTTTAATTCAAACCATTGAACCGCTGTTAAATCCGGTTTGGGTCTTTTTAGTGATTGGAGAAACTCCCGGCCAGTGGGCAATAATCGGTGGAGCTGTAGTTTTGATTACGGTAACCGTCCGCAATGTTTATACCAGTCGCAAAGCAACTAAGAGCGTTCCGGTCTGATAATCTAAAAACCGTTAAGCATCTTCTTTTGTTAATATTTAGTTTGATCGAGTCTTTAATGAAATCCTGTACTTTTAATGCAGACTTTAACTGTTAAATTAACCTGCACCCGGCCTAAAACACTTAATTGTTTTGGCCAAAAAAGCATAGCATTTTTTTGCACCATAAAAATTTAAGCTTAGGTTTTTCCTTCAAAAAAGTAAAGCCCGGTTCCTCAGGAAACCGGGCTTTGATTGTTTTACTAACCGTACTATCCCGCGAAAGTGTCGACGAGACCAAAGATCAGCACAATAATGATTGCCAGAGGCACAATATAACGGATCAGGAATCCATACCAGTCTCCGATTTTAATTGCACCCGGCGGGTCATTGGCAAATTCCTGCGCTTTTTTGGCCTGCCATACATAACCAACAAAAACAGCTGTCAGTAAACCACCGATCGGCAGGAATAGCGAGTTGGCGAACCAGTCGTAGGTATCTAAAAGGTCCATTCCTACGAAAGTTACGTTACCAAGCACATTGTACCCGAGAGAAGTGGGGATACCGACAATAAAGATGATGATCCCCATCAAAACCGATGCTTTAGCCCTGGTCCAACCCTGTTCATCAATTAACCAGGCCACTACCACTTCAAGCAAGGAAATAGCCGAAGTCAAAGCGGCAATTGATAAAAGCAGGAAGAACAGGAAGCCAAAGAAACTGCCGGCAGGAAGTTCAGCAAACACTGCCGGGAGGGTGATGAAGGTCAAGCCCGGTCCGGCACCAGGTTCTAAACCGAGAGCGAAAACTGCCGGGAAAATTGCAAAACCGGCAATAATCGCGATACCGGTATCGAGCCCGACAACCCAGCCACCGTTGTCTCCGATAGTTGCATCTTTATCAAGGTAACTACCGTAAGTAATAATAGCTCCCATACCAAGACTTAAGGTAAAGAAACTTTGGGCAATAGCATCAAGAAAAGTCCTACCTGTAACTTCCGAAAAATCCGGGCTCAAGTAGAAATCAAGACCTGCGCCTGCACCGGGCAATGTAACTGCCCTGACAACCAGGATTAATAGTAATATAAACAGCACAGGCATCAGGATCTTAACCCAGCGCTGAATACCTTTAACAACCCCGGAAGCAATAATCCCAACTGTAAGCCCCATAAAGACTAAGTGCCATATAATCGGAGTAATAATATTGGGACCTTCACCTGTATCCACCCCGATTGTATTATAGAACAAGTTGGCGAAATCCATATCGGGCGCAAATCCTGCAATTGCCCTAAAAATGTAAGCCAGTGACCATCCGGCAACAACCGAATAGTAAGATAAAATCACAAAACCGGTAAATACACCCAATGCACCAACTAACCACCATGGAGAATTCGGAGCCATAGCTTTGAATGCACCAACCGGGTTACGCTGTGTTCTTTTACCCAGTGACATTTCGGTAACCATCATTGGGTAACCAATTAATATAATTGCTACTAAGTAAATAAGTAAGAATGCTGCTCCACCGTTCATACCGGTAACATAAGGGAAGCGCCAGATGTTACCGAGCCCCACTGCAGAACCTGCAGCTGCTAAAATAAAACCTACTCGCGTTGTCCAATGTTCGCGATCGCCTAACATTTACAAACCTCCTTTACTTTGTAGTAAGATAATAAAACATATTACCTATTGCTTAGTTCGTCTCACCCCCCATCCGGCACATATAACCCGTATAATATTATTTTCTCACCAATATAACAATAACACCGTATTGTGTTTATCTATACTAACATTTAACACTTGAACTATCATCTTAATTTCAGATATTTATTACTTATTAGATATATTGAAATTATAGTATAAATATATTCTTACAATATATTACATATTTAGGTAATACGTAAATTATACTTAATAATTTGTATGCTGTCAACCGGTATTTTAGTAATTTTTAATTATCTATCTATTGTTTTATGTTAACAGAACAGGTTATTAGCAATTTATTGAAATCTATTTTACCTTATTAAAAATATATTCCTACTTTCATTTTTTTGGTATATTCTTTCAAGATCGCATATTTATAAGTATATACAAGCTAAATCTTGGTATTTGCCATATTTTTATAATAACCTGGCTTCATACACCTAATGATACAATTAATATATTTATTCAAGGTTCAATAAGGTTTACAAATCAAGCAAATACTGTTAATGTCCCTTTTATATATAATGGGCACTGCAAATAAATAGCAGGGGGTGAGTCTTTAATTTGAATCATATTTAAGGAGTGCCTGTAAGTAGCAACATAAACACTAAATAATTCATCAACGTCTTACCAAAAAAAGGAGGCACAAAATGACTGGTCCAGTAAGAGAACAATGGTTATCACGTATTGGATTTGTCCTTGCCGCAGCAGGCTCTGCAGTGGGGCTCGGTAACATCTGGAGGTTCCCCTATGTTCTTGGCGAGCAAGGCGGAGCAGTATTCCTACTCATTTATATCGTATGCATTATTTTTATCGGATACCCTGTTATGATAACAGAGATTTCGATTGGCAGGATAACCCAGCGAAACCCCGTAGGCGCATTTAAGGCTCTTGCACCGGGAACCCCCTGGTGGATTGTCGGTGCTATTGGAGTGCTTACCGGATTTATTATCCTTAGTTTCTACTCGGTTATTGCCGGTTGGTCCGTGTCTTATATTTTCAAAGCACTCACGGGTTTTCCGGTTGGAGCTGAAGCGGCTACTGACTTTTTTGTGGGCCATATCACCGGTGTAACTGAACCGTTGATTATGCATTTCATATTTATGGTCATCACCGCCGGTATCATCGCTGCCGGAGTAGTAAAAGGCATTCAAAGGGTTGTTACTATCCTCATGCCGGCACTGGTTGTTTTAATGCTGGTAGTTATCTTTAGATCTGTCACCCTTCCGGGAGCCGGAGAAGGTATCGCTTTCATGTTCACTCCGGACTTTTCGGTTATAACCATCGATACTTTCCTGAGTGCTATCGGCCAGGCTTTCTTCACCCTGAGTCTCGGGATGGGCGCTATCCTCACTTACGGTAGCTACCTGTCAGGCAAGGATGATGTTCCCAAAAGCAGTGTGCAAATTATCGGTGCAGACACATTAATCGCAATCTTAGCTGGCTTTGCTATTTTCCCGGCCGTTTTCGCTATCGGCCTGGATCCAACCAGCGGCGCAGGCCTGGCATTTATTACTCTCCCCGCTGTTTTTGCTGAAATGCCTGCCGGTGAGTTTTTCGGTTTTGTATTTTTCTTGCTGTTGTCAATTGCTGCCCTCACCTCAGCCATATCACTGCTCGAGGTTGTCGCGGCATACTTTATCGATGAAAAAGGCTGGCCCAGGTCAAAGGCTGCCATCTTGATGGGTGCAATTATCTTCATCGTCGGTATCCCGCCGGCTCTGCATGCAGGAGCCCTCGGACATGTTACTGTCATAGGAATGGATCTTCTTGATTTCTATGACTTCGTTGCTGACAGCATTATGCTGCCACTTGGTGGTGTTTTGACAGTAATCTTTGCCGGACACTTCTGGGGAATGAAAGCTTTAACAGACGAAGCTAACAAAGGTGCCACCGGAATGAAGGTTGGTTACTGGATGGCTCCTTTCCTCAAGTACGTCATTCCCATTGGCGTATTCGTTGTGATGGTTTGGGGCGTCTTAGAAACTCTTGGAGTATTGTAAATCTGTAAACTTGCTTTAATTTAAAAAAAGGGCTGCCTTCTATATGGGCAGCCCTTTTTAAATCCTAAAATTACAGCTCAGTATAGGTACTGAGTGTCTTATTTTCAGTAAAGGTCAAAGGATTGGTTTCTTTTATTCTTTCATAAGCTTTAAACTTTAACATCTTCGTAAAGTAGCGAATTGTGCTTGCAAAATGTTGTCAGGGGGACGGGGTTGTTGACAACATTCTCTTTTGCCAACAAATATAGCCTCCCCCGTTCGTGGGGGAGGCTATTTAGAAATATTTCCTG
>Ga0207421_10003261_pt1 | contig 19402 bp, 17 predicted proteins | sample SodLakKL_010_SED_4_FD_187542 | JGI IMG/M metagenome (GOLD analysis project Ga0207421, IMG submission 187542) | Alkaline sediment microbial communities from Lake Tanatar, Kulunda Steppe, Russia - 8KL_010_SED (SPAdes) (version 2) | ecosystem: Environmental > Aquatic > Non-marine Saline and... | reverse complement strand
GCCGATGATCGAGATCCCAGGACCAAGGAAAGAATAGTTAAAAACCTTCTCTTCCCGATGCTGACGGCGGGGGTCGTATTTCACGTTTTGAACGTTCTTATTTAGAAGGTCGTATCTTCTCGAAAAATTACGTATATTGCAGTACCGTTATGAGTAGGTGGATATTTTCTAGATTGGAGATAGCTAAAAACATTGCGGACGATCTGAAATCCCCAAATTGGGTGCCGCAGGGATCTTGTTCCATTTCGGGTTGATAATGAATCCCGTCTCCCGAATTATTACCAATTCTACATGGAAAAATCCAGGATTTAGTTCAACCTGCACAAGTATATCGGTAAACCTGTGTCGATCGACTACGATACCCCAATTTTAGCTCGACAGAGGTGGTAGGAACCTTTAAGAATGGGTCGGGAAAAGTTTATTTGGAGGAAAAACTCTTACCTGACGCGCCCTCTATTATTAACTTAAGATTTCACAGGGGATATGCCATGAAAGGTTCAGATGCGATCATCGAGTGCTTGAGAAAGGAAGGGGTGGAGAAGATATTTGGCTACCCCGGAGGGGCGGTTACGGACATCTACGATTCTCTACGCGCCGAAAGCTCTATAGAACATATATTGACCAGACACGAGCAGGGCGCGGCGCATGCGGCTGACGCCTACGCCCGGGTCTCCGGGAAGGTAGGTGTGTGTCTGGCGACCTCCGGACCGGGCGCTACAAACCTCACGACCGGTATAGCCACCGCCTATATGGATTCGGTACCCCTTGTCGCCCTAACCGGACAGGTCCCGACCGATATGATAGGAAATGACGTGTTTCAAGAGGCGGACATAACGGGCATCACCATGCCGATAACCAAGTACAACTTCTTGGTGAAGGAGGTGGATAAAATTCCGGTTTCGTTCAAAAAGGCGTTTCAAATTTCCGCCAGCGGGAGGAAGGGCCCCGTATTGATCGACCTTCCAAAGGACGTGCAGAATGACGATTTGGATTTCGAATACCCTGAAAACGTCGAGATAAAGGGATACGATCCGACCTATAAGGGTCATCCCCTCCAGATCAGAAAGGTTGCGGAGGCCATATTTGAGGCCGAAAGGCCCGTAATACTGGCGGGAGGTGGAGTCGTAGCGAGCGGTGCGAGCGGCGAGCTCGGGAAACTGGTGGACAGGACGATGATACCGGTAACGACCACGCTTATGGGTAAGGGATGTTTCGACGAGGATCATCCGCTGTCGCTCGGCATGCTAGGAATTCACGGTACGAAAGCTGCTAACTACGCCGTTTCGGAGGCGGATCTGTTAGTTGCGGTCGGGGCAAGGTTCGACGATAGGGCCGTCGGCGAGATCGAAAGTTTTGCCGAGAACGCGAAGGTCGTCCATATTGACATAGACCCGGCGGAGATAGGCAAGAACGTGAAGGCCCATATCCCGATAGTGGGCGACGCGAAGAACTGCCTATCGGCCCTGAACGATGAAATCGAAGCCACGGAGTCGAAGAAGTGTGAAGGGGAATGGCACGAACGGGTGGAGAAGTGGAAAGGTGAGTTTGTCGAATACGGGAAGGGCGGAGAGGGTAGAATCAAGCCTCAGTACGTGGTCGAGAAGATTGATGAGGGGACGGACGACGATACTATAATCACCACCGAGGTCGGACAGTGTCAGATGTGGACGGCGCAGTACTACCGGTTCAAAAAACCCGGTACCATGATAACGAGCGGAGGTCTGGGGACGATGGGTTACGGCCTCCCCGCCGCTATCGGAGCTCAGGTCGCGAAGCCCGAGGGTGAGGTATGGAACATAGCGGGCGACGGAAGCATACAGATGAATATACAGGAGCTCGCTACGGCCGTAAACAACGACCTTCCCGTCAATATCGCGATACTTAACAACCGTTACCTGGGTATGGTCAGGCAACTGCAGGAATTCTACTGTGGAGGAAGATATACCCAGGTTGACCTTGAAAAAAATCCGGATTTCGTGAAAATCGCCAAGGGGTACGGCGCGGACGGAATGGTAGTAGAAGATGAGGACGACGTCGAGGAAGCGGTGGAAGCTGCACATTCGAGCGATCTGCCTTTCGTGCTGGATTTCAGGGTGGAGAGAGAGGAAAACGTGTATCCGACGGTTCCCTCCGGGTATAGCTTATCCGAATTAATGGATGGAAAGGGAGGGGATTAACTTTTGGAAATGCACATAATTGGACTGCTAGTCGAGAACCGTCCTGGAGTGATGAACAGGGTTTCCGGCCTCTTTAGCAGGAGGGGTTTCAATATAGAGTCCCTCTCCGTCGGCGTGACGGATGATCCGGAAACATCGAGGATGACGATATGCCTCAGGGGTGACGAGAAAGTCCTGGAACAGGTGAAGAAGCAGCTCAACAAACAGATAGACGTTATAAAAGTCAAGGAGTTGGGGGACGAGAGGGTCGAGAGGATTCAGGCCCTTATCAAGGTCAACGCTCCCGACGCAGAATCCAGATCCGAAGTGATGCAGATAGCGGACGTTTTCAGAGCCAACATAGTCGACGTGAGCAAGGAAACCGCCACGGTCGAGGTGACCGGCGACAGGGGAAAGATAGATGCGATCGTAGATATGCTCGAACCGCACGGCATCATAGAACTGGCCAGAACCGGTACCGTCGCCATGGAGCGGGGAAAAACCAGCTTTTCCCAGTGAGGTCCTATTTTCGAAGGCAATTGAAGTGAAAAATTAAAGTTAGGCAAACCGGGGCCAAGGTATCCCTCTCCGGGGAGAAGGTAGGTAAAGTATCTCAAATTTTTATGAGTAGTTATGGATAACCTTCCGTGGAAAGTGTTTAATAGGCTCCCGAAAAATTGTTGATGATTGAAATGAAGGAGAGGAATTACGTAGGAGTATCGGCTTACGGACTGAAGATGGGTGCAATTCTTCCCGGCACCCCCCTGCAGGAAGAGATCGTCGAAGTTTTGAAGAGGTGCGATGACGACGGCATGATCGATGACGGCGACATTTTATGTATTACAGAGGCCGTCGTGGCGAAGGCCCAGAACAACTACGTCAGCCTCGACAGAGTGGCCGAGGAAGTCAGGGAAGTTTGCGATATATCCCCCGATTCTACCGTGCTGGTAGTTTTCCCCATAGCCAGCAGAAACAGGTTTTCGTTTATACTGAAGGGGATCGCGAGAGCCGTGAACGAGGGGCAGGTGATAGTTCAGATGAGTTTCCCGGACGACGAAGTGGGCAATCGAATTTTGGATGCGGATCTCGATCCCCACGAAACTTACGACTACGACGATTTGAAGGGGGAAGACATCGATTTCGACCACCCGATAACCGGTATGAATTACTTGGAGTATTACCGTGATATTATCGAGGGGGAATCCGCGGCGGCGGAAGTGAAGTTGTCGAACGATCCGACCGCCTTCGTCTCGGACGATATAGACGCTGTGATAGTTTCCTCCATACACTCCAGGGAGAGTGACGGGGAGATGATCCGGAGCGAGGCGGAAAAGCTGACCGATCGGCCGACCGTCGTAGACCTCACCCAGATCTGCTGTGAGGGGGAGGTAAAGTGCGGATGGGGCCTTCTGGGATGCAACCTTTCCTCAGGAGAAAAACTCAAACTGGCTCCGAGAAACCCTTTCCAATACGTCGAGGAGTTACAGAAAAAAGTTCGAAAGGATATCGGGAAGACGATCGAAGTTCTGATCTTCGGCGACGGGGCCTATAAAGATCCGGAGAGCGGGATCTACGAGCTGGCGGATCCTGTAGCTGCGTTCGGGTATACCGAAGGGCTCGGCGAGCGGTTTAGAGAGGGAAACAAGTACAAATACCTGGTCGACAAGTACTTGGAAAAGGGATGCGACAGGGAGGAAATAGCGGAGATGATCGAATCGGGGGAGATAGAGAGCGAGGATGAAGGTACGACGCCGAGAAAGGTCAAAGATCTGGCCGCGAGCCTGGCCGACCTGGTTTCGGGATCGGCCGACGCCGGGACGCCTATAGTGCTGATAAAGGACTTCATTTGAATATAAGTAAAAATTATAGCCCCTATTTCTAGGCGATATTAAAAAATTTACATTTAGCCGGAAAGCCCTCTCTACAGAAAATAAGGCGTCCGTTTCGATCGAATCGGGTTGACTGAGTCCCTTCAGACCTTCTTGACCTTCTTATCCAAGTCGTTCAGAGCTTCCTTTCTTTCGTCAGGCTGAGGTCCGTGCGCCCAAGGGGATTTGACGTTCGGAACGAGGACCAAGACCTGTAGCTCGTCGGTCATATCGTCCGATATGTAAGCTCCCCAGGTGATTTGAGCGTCGTGAGCGAGGTTCGAGGATATATTTTTCGTTATCGTCTGAGCTTCCTCCAGCGTCATGTCCGAATCCCCTCTGATGTTAACCAGCGCGCTTTCCGCTTCCGAAATGTCGGCGTCCAGCAGCGGGCTGTCGAGAGCATCCTTGACTGCCTTATCAGAGCGGTTTTCGCCGTTCGCCTCTCCAACTCCCACCTTTGCGATACCGTCGTCCTGAAGGACGTTTTTGATGTCCGCAAAATCGAGGTTGATGAGCCCGGGTTTCGTTATCAGCTCGCTGATACCTCGGATAGTGTTGATCAATACCTCGTCCGCCACCCGAAAGGCCTGCCCTATCGGGAGATGAGGTGCGATTTTGAGTATGTTGTCGTCAGGGATTATCACCACGGTGTCCACGGCTTTCCGGAGCTTTTCCAGACCGTTTTTTGCGTTCATTCTCCTCCGTTCGCCTTCCACTTTGAAGGGAAGCGTGACGACCCCCACAGTTAGGGCGTCCATCCTCTTTGCTATGTCCGCGACGATCGGGCTGGCTCCGGTTCCGGTACCTCCTCCAAGACCGCAAGTGACGAACACGAAGTTTGCGTCGCTGATTCGCCCCCTAAGGTTCTCTCTGCTCTCCAGGGCGGCCTCCTCGCCTACGGAAGGATCGTTCCCTGCGCCACGACCGCCGGTGACCTCCCTACCTATCAGAACTTTTTCGTCCGCGTCCGTGTACAAAAGGTCCTGTGCGTCCGTGTTGACGGCGATGGTCCTGACGTCGTCGGGCTTCGACTCCATAAAACGAGATACGGTGTTGCCGCCCGCGCCGCCGCAACCGACCACCATAATTCTAGCCTTACTTTTCTCTAAGGCCTCTTTCAACTCTTCATCATGATCTACCATTTACATCGGTCTCCATTGTTGAGAGATAATTCTTATCCCAGAATTAAGTTTTTCTAATGACTCAAAAAAGTTTCCATTCGAGAACGACCTTTGTGCTTTTCTCTTTCGACGATTACAAAAAAATTGTGTCCATTCGCTTCACTCCTCGAGTGAATTCGTCGATTCCCCCTATCCCCAGTTGGACCCGTGCAGGTTTCTAAATGCCTCGGGCAGGGACCTACCTTTACAGGAGAGGGCTCCTCGTCCGGCACAAAAAGTTAAATGTTTTCGACCCGACTCATGTCTTGAGAGAATGACTGAAGTCTACTTACCTCCCGAGGGGGTGAGCGGTGAGGACTGCGTCGAATTACTCAACTATCTAATTGAAAAGTACATTGAAGATAAGGACTATATCCATTACAGGAGAGTGAGGGGAGACCACTCGCCCGCCATCTCTTCGAGAGCGATGAACTTTTTCCACGATATCGGATTACTTTTGAAGAGAGGTGAGAGGGGCGAGTACAAGCCGATTCCACCCCTCGTGAAGTTTTACAGCAAGACCGACGAGCCGAAGGAGAAAGCTAGGCGAAATTTGGTAAAAAAACTCGACGAAGATTGCGTCTTTCACGAGTTCAGACTCCTGTTGAAGGCGAACAAGGATATGGAGCTGGATGAGTTACTCGAAGACGCATCGGGGAATTTAGATGTAGGGGGCAATCACGAAGGGCGGTTGAGAAAGTACCTCGAAATTCTGGAAGGTTTAGGTCTAGTGGAGATGGACGAGAACGACGTCGTCTCGACCAACTTTGAAGTCGAGGAAATAGATGGCGATGAACTGAAGGAAACGGTTCCGGAGAGGATCGGAACGGAACCGGTTGCTCCTGATGTCTCGATAAACGTGAACCTCAACTTCGATGGAGAGAAGGTCGATCCTTCCGAGCTAGGGGAGAAAATCGAGGCGATAAGGAAGTCCCTCGAAAGCGGTTCCGACGGAGACTGACGAAATTCAGAGGCTAAGCTTTCGGGATCATCCCCCCGTTACGGAGAATGATGATCTTTCGGAGAAGCGTCGATATATAGTCCAAGTACTCCGATCCCTGGTATAACCGATAACCGAATAAGTTAAAAGCGCAGATGTTTTTACAGCATCCTGGCCGGGATGGCCGAGTGGTTAGAGGCGGCGGACTGCAGATCCGCTTACGCCGGTTCAAATCCGGCTCCCGGCTCCATATCTGCTGTTCCGGTAGGTCCGATCGGATCGCCCGAGATATAGATTTTAAAACGTCGGAAAAATGCTTATAATGACTTCTAATTTATAACGACAGGATTAAAGGCGTCTTTGCACCTACCATTCTTTTAAATGGGGGTATTATGGGAATATCGGAGTTTATTTAATCTATTTAGAGAAATTATGAAAAAAATGGATTTTAAAAACATTTCATCACTCTGAGGCGAGAACCGATCAAGAGCAGTGGGTCGACCTTCACTCGAGAAGAGAAACATGAATGATCGATCTTGAAATACGACATTAAAATCGTCGAGTACGCAAATTACTGGATCCGAGATCCGTTAATATAATCCTCGGACGATATAACGAGATAAATGCGGGATAAGCACTATTCCATCTAATTAAATCCAATGCGGTTAGAAGCGAAGGGATTGAAAGCTTCCTGGACAAGCTCCGTATTCGCCAAGACAACCGGGCTTCGGAATTTAATCTCTGAACTTCTCGACGGCGATCTCCGCGGCTTTCTCCCCTGAGAGCAACATGCCACCGAATATCGGACCCATTCGCGGTCCCGCCGTCACCGCGTTCGCAGCCATACCTGAAACTATCAGGCCGGGATATACTTCCTTCGTCGTGTCCATCAAAGCCTTCTCACCCTTCTCGGCGTACATCGGCTTCTCGCCTCGGACGTCGAACTCCGCTCCGGGAATCTTCTCCTGCACGATCCTGCAGACCTCCGCGTCGTGTCCGGTTCCGTCGATCACGAGGTCGGCCTTCACGGCCAGAGGGTCGACGTGGAGGCCCGCCCTGTCGACCGCGCTCCAGTTCAGGACGACGCCCGCGATTCGATCGTCCTCCCGGATCATCACGTCTTCAACCTCGATCAAATTGTAGATTTCTGCGCCCGCCCGGACGGCTTCGCTTGCCAGCCGACACACGGACTCTATGCTGTTGGCTACGTAGTAACCTTCCTCGTGCTCGTGGTGGTCGATCCCGAATTCGTCCAGAATTCGCGTCGCTTCCTCCTGAACCACGATCCGAGGAAACATCATGCCGCCTCCCCACATTCCGCCTCCGACGTTTAGCTTCCTCTCGAATACGGCGGTCTTCATCCCTTCTTCGGCGAGCTTTTTCGCCGCGACGAGATTAGCGGGTCCGGCTCCGGCCAGACCTACCTCTAAATTCGTGTGATTCAGGAAGGAATTCGAAAACTCTTCTACAATCGCACGGGTAATTTTTTCCTCATCTAGCATGAAAAAACACCTCCGACACCCTTCATTTCTCGCGCTTCTCTCTTATCCCTTTCCGCCTCTGCTAATAAGGATACATGATAGGCTCGATAATCGACGGATATTTCCGGTTCCCCCGCCGGACTGACTTGACTCGGTATTTTTTTAAACATAGCTTCAAATCCACACAGAGGATTTACATGAAGATCGAACGGGAGGTTCGAGACGGCAGGTGCAAGTACGAAGTCTGGAACGACTATCGAACACACGTTATAGGAGCAGCGACTATCGATCGGAACTCCGAACCCAAGGAGTTGGAAAACATAAACGTCCATCCCGGCCGTCGCGGCGACGGCGTCGGGTCCAGGCTTCTGAGCAGGATACTTTCGGACTACGACGACAGCACGATCGTCGCATGGGTGTTCAATCAGAGGCTCGAATGGTACGAAAGACACGGATTCGACGCCGTAGAGAATTCCGAAGACCTGGTGAAAGTTAAGAGACCTCCCCGGTAAACTTATCCGTTTCTCCTCCGTAAGTTAGTAACGCCGTAAATAGGAAAGTTGAGACGCGATACTCCGTGGCGAACATTATCGAGGGGCCGTGGGGTAGCCAGGCCTAGCCTTCTGGCTTAAAGCCGCTCTCAGGAGCGGTTTGCCAAATGGGACGCAGGTCTGCGCGGAAATGCCAGAGACCCCGGTTCAAATCCGGGCGGCCCCACTTTTTTATTCTACAGAAACAAGTTTGAAGTGATGCCGCTCGATGTAGGGATTATAGGATGCGGGGCGATCGGGGAAATACTTGCGGAAGCCATCGATTCCGGAAAAGCGGGAAGAGTCGAATTGAAAGTATTGTTCGACCTGGACTTATCGAAAGCGAGGAATTTATCGAAAAAACTTTCGACTACCCCGGAGACTACGGACGAGTTCGAGGATCTGTTAAATGAAGAACTGGACGTCGTTGTGGAGGTGGCTTCTCAGAGGGCCGTTCGGGATTACGCTCAGGACGTCTTACAATCCGGTAAGGAACTCGTAATTTTAAGCTCGGGAGCCTTGTCCAGAGAGGGACTCATGGAAGAAATTAAACGGACGGCAAGGGACACGGGAAATAATGTCTACATCCCATCGGGGGCGATATTGGGGCTTGACGGCGTGCAGGCGGCGAATATCGCAGATCTGGAAAAGTCTGTAATTAAAACCAGGAAGCCGCCGGCGGCTCTGTCCGAAACGAAATACGTAAAACGGCGGGGTATCGACTTGACCGACTTGGACGAACCGAAACGAATATTCAAGGGTCCGGCGAAGGAAGCGGTGGAGGCCTTCCCCGGAAGTATAAACGTGGCTGCTTCTCTCAGTTTTGCAGGTATAGGTCTTGAGGATACGACGGTCGAAATTATCGCGGATCCGTCCATCGATCAAAATAATCACAAGATAATGGTGGAAGGCGACGCTGGAAGGCTGACGGCGGAGGCGTATAATTATCCTTCCCCTCAAAACCCGAAGTCCAGCTATTTGGCAGCTCTTTCGGCTATAAAGACGGTAAAGAAGTTGACGGAACCCATTAAAATAGGCACTTAGATATACATCTGGAGTGGCGCGTCTTGGCGCGTCCCCCGTGATCGTGGTTAAAATGAATGAAAAGGATCTATCCGAAAAAATATCCCGGCTAAAAGAGGAAAAAAATTCCGTTATACTGGCTCATAACTATCAAATAGAACCGGTTCAACTCGTGGCGGACTACCTGGGCGATTCGCTCGGATTGGCAAGAAAGTCCGCGGAGACGGATGCGGATATCGTCGTCTTTGCAGGAGTAGATTTCATGGCCGAAACGGCCTCCATGTTAAATCCGGGTAAGAAAATACTTCTTCCTTCAAAAAAGGCCGAATGTCCCATGGCCGCGATGCTTTCGGCTGAAAAGATCCGGGGAACAAAGGATGAAAATCCCGATGCCGCGACGGTTATATACGTGAATACTTTTGTCGATGCGAGGGCAGAGGCCGACGTCACTTGTACCTCGTCCAACGCGGTCGAGATAGTGAACGCACTTGAGGAGGATAGGGTCATTTTCGGACCCGACCGAAATTTGGCGTGGCACGTCGAGCAAAAGACGAACAAGGAGCTCATTAAAATCCCGGAGGACGGACACTGTTACGTTCATCGAATGTTCACATCTGAAGACGTCATTCGGTTGAAGGAGGAGAATCCCCGAGCCGAAGTTATGGTACATCCCGAGTCGGATCCGGAGGTTCAAATGCGCGCGGACCATATTTGCAGCACGGGGCAGATGATGGCAAGGGCGGGGGAGTCGGATTCTAGAGAGTTCATCGTCGGCACGGAGATAGGGCTCGTAGAGCGTTTGAAACGCGAATTTCCGGAGAAAAAATTTATACCTTTATCGAAAGATGCGGTCTGTGAACCCATGAAGAGACACACCTTGGAAAAGGTCTATAAATCGTTAAAGGACGAAATATACGAGGTAAAAGTTCCACCAAAACTCGCCGAGAGGGCCAAAAAAGCTACGGAAAGGATGCTGGAGATGTCCGATTAGGTGATCGAAATGGTCGATTCCGATACGAGGGAGGACATCAACCGAATGATACAGGAGGATCTATGGGCGGGGGACGTGACGACGGACTCCCTGATAGACGAGGGAGTCGAAGCCGAAGGGGTAATCCTCACGACCCAACCGGGATACATAGTCGGAATTTCGGAAATGTTAATACTGTTCGACGAACTCGGAGCTAATATAATACCCAAAGTATCGGACGGGGACGAAGTAAAAGAGGGGGACTTGATCGCGAAAGTTGAGGGTCCCGCCAAAAGCGTCCTCAAATCCGAGAGGGTCGCTCTGAATCTGCTTTCCCGTATGAGCGGTGTGGCTACGGCCACGAAGGAGATGGCAGATAAAGCGAGAGAAGTAAATCCGGACGTCGTCATCGCCGCCACGAGAAAGACCACCCCTCTTTTAAGAAGTTTTGAAAAGAGGGCCGTGAAGGTGGTCGGCGGAGAACCCCATAGATATCATCTGGGCGATTTCGTTCTGATCAAGGACAACCATCTGAAATTGGTCGGATCGGTAGAGGATGCCGTAAGGAAGGCCAAAGAGGCTGGTCTGTCGGACAGGATAGAGGTCGAGGTTACCGATATGGAAGAAGCTCTGTCGGGGGCGAAGGCGGGAGCGGATATCGTCATGCTGGATAACTTCGATCCGGAAGGGGCGAAACGCGCCGTCGAGGCTTTGGAGAAAGCCGGATTGAGGGAGAAGCTATTGTTGGAGGCTTCCGGGGGTATCGACCCGTCTAACGTAGAGGATTACGCGGGGACAGGGGTAGATATCATATCCTCTAGTTATATGACTATGAGCGCTCCGGCTTTGGACATAAAACTGGAGATAACGGGTAAAAATAGTTAATTATCTATTTTGAGGGGAGAATTTCTCCAATCTCCTTATAGCTTTTTTCTTTTCCTTTTTGCCTATTTCGGCCTCTTCGATTGCGGATTCGAGAGTTTTACACGCTTCGTCCATGGCGGACCTATTCACCGGATAGGGGACTCCGTCCTTCCCACCGAAGGCGAAGGAATATTTAGCCGGATCCTTCCAGCTCGCCTCGTCGCCGTAGATAATTTCCGAAACTAGGGCCAATCCCCGTGCAGTCGCCGGACCTACGCCTTCCGTCTCTATAAGCCCCTCGTAGTTTTCCGGCTGTAGTTCGTAAGCTTTTTCTAGGGCTTCCCAGTTCATCCTCTTCGGCAGGGAGATGGAATCAACGGGCTTATCAACCCCCCGCGAGCCCCCCGTCCAATCCAGCAGGGTTTTCTGTTCTGGCGATGAGAGCCTTTGAAAATCCCTCATGATTTTTTTGGGATCGTCTTTGACCAGGTCGGTAGAGGTCTTTCGACATTCTTCGCTGACCTTTGCAGTCATGTCCAGAGCCTTCTCCCTCTTTTCGTCGGTCAGAATGGCTTCGTGAGGTTCCTCGACGAAGCTCTCCACCTTATCGGAAATCCAGTGATATCTTCTCGCCATGCCGTTTTCGGCGTCTATTCCCTGTTGGACGACCGTCCAATCGCCGTCTTCGGACCCGAAAAACGTGTGGTGATAGAGAGGTGCTCCGGCCTGGATCGCGACGTTGTCGACCTTTGCACTTAGTCTACTGGCCCTTTTCAGAGAGTCGATTTTTCCGTCGGAAAAATCGAGGTTTTCGGAGAAATTTTCGATCTCTTCGGGGGTTCTCAGAGATGCCTTCCCTTTTCCCCCCGCGACGAAGAGACCGTGCTCCTCCAACTCGATGACGTCCTTCAGGACACCCGTGGTGACCGTGGTTACACCCGAACTGTGCCAGTCAAATCCGAGGACGCATCCCAGCGATTGGAACCAATAGGGGTTGGATAACCTTCTCAGAAACTCGTAGCGCCCGAAATCGTCCAGGATGATCCTGATGATCGGTCCGGCCAAATTCTTCATACGGCTGACCAACCAAGCGGGCGCCTTTCCGCCGTGTAGGGGTAGATCGCTAGCTCCACTTCTCTTCATGACCATTCTAATACTATGGGAACGATAAGTTATTTCCCTTGTCGAAGGCAGTAAAATACGAAATCATTAAAAGAATCTCGTAAAGAAAGAATAACTTAGGACCCGCGGTAGCTCAATTGGCAGAGCGGTCGGCTGTAGACCGACCGGTTGCCCGTTCGAGTCGGGCCCGCGGGACCACATACCAAACTTTTTAAATTTGTTAAAGGAACACTAGCTTTGGCTGGCGGCCATAGCGGCGGGGCCACACCCGGACCCATTCCGAACCCGGAAGTAAAGCCTGCCAGCGATTCGGGTTTTACTCTGGTGCGAGAGCTCAGGGGAACCCCGAGACGCTGCCAGCCATTTTTTATATCTAACTCCCCTCTGGAAGGCAAATTTATCGGGCTTTATCCGAAGGTTTTTTGCGACTTTTTGTGGAGGAGTCCTAAACATTTTAATTATCACAAATATCTATATGATTGGCGCCCCGGTAGTGTAGGGGCTTAACTGTCAGTCGACAGACTGGTGGGGCCAATCATGTGGCCCTGTCGAGGCCATGACCCGGGTTCGAATCCCGGCCGGGGCGCCATCTTTTTTCCCTGATATCTTCACGGGAGGGGTTTCTTTTCCCACCTCTCTCGTCGTGGCTCAAAAAATCCCGGAAGAATCCTGTACGAACCCCATATTCAGCCGGGCGAGAAGTTTTTCTTTTTTTCCTTTACCCGTTCGGCTTTTTTATGCTGTTCCACCATTCTACCGTCCATTGGAACTCTCACTTTTCCCCACTATGACACCATCGAAAATCGGGAAGACAATTGTCGGGACATCTCTTTTTGACTATCCCGCGTATTTCGTACGGGTGCCATCAGGACACTGCCAAAGTTTAAGTAGGCTGGATGTAAATGAAATGGTTGGATATACCATCCAGGTGAGAATTTGAAACTGAGGGAAAAACGAGGCCAAACAAACACAATTACGATTTTGGGAATAGCCGTAATAGTGGCCATCGTCTTCACAGGCGTGGGTTACTCCCTTGCCCCTACCACTCTCACGACGAACCAGGTTAAGGAATACATGAGCGATGCTTCACAGGATGAGATTAGGGAAATACTAGAAACTATTCCGCAGGAGATCATCAGAGGGGAGGTGGAGGTAAAGTATCCGATGGTTATCGAAGATGATCTAGGGAGGGAAGTGATTATAGAAGACGTCCCTGAAACCATTGTCTCTCTTTCACCTTCGATTACCGAAATATTGTTCGCCTTGGAACTAGATAATGAGGTAGTGGGAGTGTCCGAGGCTTGTGACTACCCGCCTGAGGTGAATGAACTCCTAGAGAAAGATGAAATAGAGATTGCCGGCCCGTATGCCCAACCTCTAGTCTCGGAGGTAATAGTGGATATAGATCCTGATATTGTGATCAGCGCCGCCGGTACCCCTATGGATTCTATAAATGAATTAGAAGACATCGGAGTAACTTTTGTCGGGGTTGAGAGCGAAGACATTGCAGGTGTTCTGGAGACAATCGAATTGATAGGCGAAATCACCGACACCACTGAGGAAGCTCAGGAAATAACCGGGGAAATGGAAAGTGAAATAGATAAAATAACGGAAATAACTGATACTATCCCCGGAGAGAACAAACCGAAGGTCTATTACGAAATTTGGGAGCTATGGACCTTTGGACCGGAAACGTTTGGACACGAAATGATCGAGAAAGCTGGCGGTGTAAACGTTGCGGAGAACGAGGGGGACAAGTACCCCATGTTGAAAGAGGAGATTCTCCTTGAGAAAAATCCCGAAATTTTCATAACGGGCACCGATGTGCGGCCGAGCACCGGGAGTGTTGAAAACGACTATCCGGGGATAAAGGCGGTAGAAAAAGACCAGGTCTATCTGTTAGAGGACGAGATAAGGGATATAGTTAGTAGACCGGGTCCAAGGATTACTGAAGCGATGAAGGAAATGGTAAAGCTTCTGCATCCGGAACTAGAGCTCCCGACCTAAAGAGTCGAAATTACGAGTAATTTCATTCGGAAACGTGGTTCGGTCAGAACCTCCAATTGACACTCTGCTAATGACCGAGATTTCTCCCACTGAAACCTCTATGAGATGGAGGGGAATTTGTGAAGAAGGATTCAGAAGGAGTCCCGAGGAAGGGACCTGTCGACCGAGGATTGATATTATCGGGTCTGATTGTAGCCTTAGTAGTCACAATAATCCTCTCGGCCGGCATCGGCCCCGTTAGAATTTCTTTTTCCGAGGTTGCTAGGATAATAATGGATAGAATCCCACTGTTAGGGCGATTGGTCTCCGAAACTTTCCATGGAATAAGCGAAGATATAGTTTTACAGATAAGACTTCCTAGGATTTTGACAGGAGTTTTGGTGGGCGCGGCGCTGGGAACGGCCGGCACGGCCATTCAGGGAATTTTCAGAAACCCTATGGCGGAACCTTATACGGTGGGCGTTTCCGCAGGGTCTGCTCTGGGCGCAGTAACGGTCATATACTTCGGACTCGCCGTTTTTGGAAGGTATACCTTACCGATCTTAAGTTTTTTATTCGCGGTCGGGACCATCTTTCTAATCTATAATATCGCACAGGTCGATGGGAATATCCCTATAGGCATACTTCTGCTATCGGGGATAGCCGTCAGTTTGTTTCTTCAAGCAATCGTCTCCACATTCATGTACATGGCGGGAGAAGAACTGCAGCAGATGGTCTTCTGGATGATGGGGGGGTTGTGGGGACGTGACTGGATCCACGTCCAAATGATTCTCCCACCGATCGCGCTGGGTAGCATTGGCATATACACATTTTCTCGTGGACTGGATGCTATGATGCTGGGAAAGGAACCGGCTCAACATCTGGGAATCCGAGTTGAGCGCATGAAAAAAATATTGCTGATTCTGGCGTCCATTATAACCGCTTCGGCCGTGGCGGTGAGCGGAATCATCGGATTCGTCGGATTGATAATCCCCCATATAATGAGAATCCTTGTCGGACCAAAACACAGGATCCTTTTCCCCACCGCGGCTTTGGGAGGAGGCATCTTTCTGGTGTGGGCAGACAATTTGGCGAGGATGTTGCCGGCGGTGGGTGAAGTTCCTGTCGGAATAATCACAGCCATGGCCGGAGGTCCGTTCTTCATTTACCTTTTAAAGAGAAGGAAATATTCTTACTAGAGTGATAATATGCCGGGAGTTACAATAGATGTCGAAAATCTTTCGTCCGGATATGTCGATAAGGAAGTCCTCAAAGGTATAAATTTCTCGGTGGCTGGGAACGAGTTCGTCGGTGTCATCGGTCCAAATGCTTCCGGAAAATCCACCCTACTCCGCACGATCGATAGGGTCATCGAACCCAAAAAGGGGAGCGTCTTAATCGATCGTCAGGATATCGAGAGCATGGAGAGAAAAGAATTGGCCAGGGAAGTAAGCGTAGTTCCGCAGGAATTTTCGACCAATTATTCCTTCTCCGTACTTGACATCGTCAAGTTCGGGAGAACCCCCCATCTGAAGCCCCTGGAAACGGAGGACGAGAAGGACTTGTCAATAGTCAGGGAGGCGATGGAAATCACCGATACTTGGAATCTGGCCGATCGGAAATTTAGAGAGCTTTCCGGGGGCGAAAAGCAGAGAGTTGTCATAGCGAAGGCTTTGGCCCAGGAACCGTCGCTTTTACTTCTGGACGAGCCCATCAACCACCTCGACATCAATAATCAGCTGGAGGTTCTCAATTTGGTCAAGGACCTCTCCGAAAAAGGGGAGATGACGATCATTTCTACCTTTCACGATTTGAATACTGCCGCGAGGTATTGCGACTCGCTGATTCTCCTCCATGACAAGGGAATCCATGCCCGCGGCCCCCCCGAAGACGTTTTGAGCGAGGAAAATATCAAGGAAGTCTACGGAGCGGACGTATTCGTCAGACGCCGGCCGGAGACCGACTCCATCTCGGTAGTACCTCTTTCCGCATCGTTCGCGGAGCGGGAAGGATCTTCCGGATATAGAATTCATCTTATATGTGGAGGGGGTTCCGGAAAGTTGTTGATGCTTCCTCTGATCCGAGGTGGTCATCAGGTCACAGCTGGCGTTTTGTCGCCCTTGGACGACGATTATAGGGAGGCCAGGAGGTTGGGAATAAGCTTAGTCGAGGGACCCCCATTTCAACCGATAGGAAAAGAATCGGCCGAGAAGAATCGGGAACTGGCGGAAAGGTCGGATCTCGTGATCATGACCGATATGCCTATTGGAGAGGGGAATTTGAGGAACTTGGAGTTAGCTGCTGAGTTGTCCGAGGAAAAGCCGATTATTCTCGTGGAAAAGTCTCCCATTTCGGAAAAGGATTTCACAGAAGGGGAGGCCGAGGAAATATACTCCTCTTTGCGGGAAAATTGTGTAAAAAAGGTCGAAAATGTAAGGGGAATTTTGAATTTTCTTTCCGAAAACGAGAGTCCGGACGATTTTTAGGGGGGCCGTGAAGATAGTTATGGAAGGGTAAGATTGAAGCGAAGGGATTCGAGAGATTTCGATCAATGGACCTCGTCGAATTCATCGTAGATTTCCCCCACAAGTTCTTCGAGTATGTCCTCGAGTGTTATTATCCCGACGAACTCGCCGCTCCCGTTCTTGACGATGGCCATGTGCTCCCGGTTATTCTTCATCCGTTTGAAGACCTCCGTTATCTCATCTTCTTCTTGAACGAAGTTCGGTTCTCTCATGTAGTCCTCAACTTTGCCGTCTTCCTTCCCCAGCACGTCCTTACTGTAGAGAATACCTCTTATTTTATCCATCTCCTTTTCCAATACGGGTATACGTGTGAATTTATGCTTTCTTATGAAATCGACGGCTTCATCGACCGATTGTTCCGCCCTGAGAAATTTTACTTTCTCTTTCGGGATCTTTACGGACTTAGCCCGTTTATCGCCGAACCAGAACACCCGGTTCAGGAGGTTCTTTTCAATATTTTTGATAGTCCCCTCCTCCGCTAGGATTTTGGCGAGGTCTTTTACGTCCTCCTCCGTGATCTCCATACTCTGATCCTTAGTTTTACCTCCGAGCAGACCGATTATGGATTCGGAAATCCTCTCAAGAACCCTGATAACGGGTATTAGTATGACGGATAGGTAGTAGACTAACTTGGCGTACTTCTGGCTGAATTGTTTCCTGTTTTTGACTGCAAATCCTTTGGGGGTTATCTCCCCGAATACGAGCAAAAGGAACGTCAACAGCCCAATCGTTATCGAAACGCCGAGATCGCCCAGCATGGTGTAGGCCAGCCGAGTAGTGAGGGCGGAAAGGGTGACGTTGATCAGATTGTTCGCGACTAAGATCGTCACGATGGTCCTATCCATATCCGATTTCAGGATCTCCAACAATTCCGCGTTCTTCTCTTTATTGATCTTCATCTTCGCGACGTCCGCCTTAGATAGCGAGGTTAGGGCGAGCTCCGACCCGGAAAAGAGCCCGCTGAGATAGATCAAAACGGTCAATACCGCCAGGTTTAAAGCTAGAGATAGGTAATTCATGCGTCTCTATCTTATTAAATCCGTTTGATAGGGTTTAATTCTATGTTTTTTCCGCTCGGACGATGTTTTGTCTTCTGAATTTGGTAAATTTCTGTGCGAATAGGGTGCGGTCGGTTCCTCCGGAACCCCTTTTTTGGGCTCGGTCGACTAGAAACCGTATTGGTTCGAGATCGGAAGTTAACAGATTTTAAGTTAGAACATCTTCAAATGAAATATATCGGGAGATGGAAAAAAATGAATTTTCCAGTTACTATAATAATAGGCGTAGCGGCTCTGACGTGTTTTTGGGGGGTACTGTATATGTTGAGCCGTTTTCGAGACTTCGAATCCGTAAATCTTTCGATTCACCCGGGCGTTCTCACTTGGCGAACGGAGAAAGGAATCGATTTTTTAAATCGAATATCGAACAAAGGAGGTAAATTCTGGGACATATTCGGTTCCTTTTCCGCATTCGCAGGTTCCCTTTTCATGGTGGCGATATTTGGATTTTTCACGTTTTCCGTAGTCAATTATATAATTATGGCTCTCGGTCCTACCGGAGCCCCGGCGGTCCCCTCCGAGGCCGCGACTAGGATCGTTCCAATTCCTGGAGTGAACATACCGCTGGTTTACGGAGCGATAGCTCTAGTCAGCGTCATATTGATTCATGAGGGTGCGCACGGCGTAATCATCAGTAAATTAAAGATCAAGATTAAATCCGTGGGCCTTGCCCTCCTGATTTTGATACCCGGTGCCTTCGTGGAACAGGACGACGAGGATTTCGAAAATGCCAGTCCTTCGAGCCGGATAAAAGTCGCAAGTGCGGGCCCAATCTCCAACGTTCTACTTGCATTCGTCTGCTTCGGACTCGTTTTGACACTCATAACTCCTTACCCCGGTGTTCCGGTTCAGGATGTGGTCGAAAATACCCCTGCGGAGAGGGCGGGTTTGACGGTCGGTTCTCGAATTATTTCGATAGATAATGCCGAATTTTTCAACAGTGATGATTTTCTCGATTTTATGAGCAATACGGAACCAGGCGACCGTATAAATCTTAAAACTGAGGAGGAAGACTTTGAAATAACCCTCGACGGGCATCCCCGCGAAAATGTGGATATAGGGTATCTAGGAATCGCTGCGGGTTTCGGCCCCATGGAGAGGTCCGTGCTGATGCATCCGCAGAATATCTTCTTGGGTATTCCATATATGACGATACTCGGTCAGTCGATAATTAGCGAAAGCGGCTATACGGCTTCTGCTCCGTGGGTTTTGATACACATGCTGGTCTGGATGTTTTCCCTCAACATACTGGTGGCGATATTCAATTTACTTCCGCTCAAGCCGTTGGACGGAGGGCATGTGCTAGAGGGGCTTCTGGACAAGGTGACTTCAGGAACTAAAAAGGATATAATAATTAAGGGGGTCAGTTCAGTCACGTTGTTTATACTCGTGACGAATATTTTTGCCGCTTTAGCGGGTGTATTTTGAATTTCGTGAGGGAATTGGAGGTCCTTGACGATCGGGATTTTTTTCCAGTTTTCAACTTACCTTCATTTCAAATCATCAAGCTTAGGATTCGATTGACCGTATACGGTTTTCGAGAACTTCGCTTTCCCCTTCAGTTCGATTATCGGGAAACTTCTAAAGACCTTTTCGGCGTTTTTTTATCTTGTTGACCCGAGAAGACACCTTCCCAATCGAGTTTTGGTGGGTGATGAATCGGAAACTGTACCGGTTCCCGCACTACTCGTTCAGAAGGGTTCTGGATTACAAGTG
>Ga0207421_10003260_pt1 | contig 19403 bp, 15 predicted proteins | sample SodLakKL_010_SED_4_FD_187542 | JGI IMG/M metagenome (GOLD analysis project Ga0207421, IMG submission 187542) | Alkaline sediment microbial communities from Lake Tanatar, Kulunda Steppe, Russia - 8KL_010_SED (SPAdes) (version 2) | ecosystem: Environmental > Aquatic > Non-marine Saline and... | reverse complement strand
TCGGCCAGTCGCGCGTAGCCGTCCGACTTCTTGCCGAGGCCGAGCCGGCTCTTCGTCTCCCGCTCCGCGAGCCGCGCCGGCTCACCGGGTCGGACCTGCAGTTCCTCGAGCACGGTGTCCCTCCCTGCGTCACGGGTCGGATGCGCGGCTCGGCCGGCGTCGGCTGTTCGCGCTCTGGCCGTCACCCTAGAGGCGCCGCGTCACCTTGGTGGCCGGGTCGCCCTGCTGGCCCGGTAGCGTCGCGGCCAGCACCACCTCGCCGTCCCCGCAGGGAGCTCCCCCGTGCGCATCGCGCTGGCAACCGCCGCCGAGCAGGTCCACACCGACCAGGACGACGAGCCGCTGCTGGCGGCCCTGACGGCCGCCGGCCACGAGGCTTCGCTCGTCCCCTGGGACGATCCCAAGGCTCGTTGGGAGCACCAGGACGCCGTCGTCGTCCGGACCGCGTGGGACTACCACCATCGCCGTGACGACTTCGTTGCCTGGGCGCAGCGGGTGGAGTCCGTGACGCGGATGTTCAACCCGGCCGAGGTCATCCGCTGGAACACCCACAAGAGCTACCTGCTGGAGCTCGAGGAGCGCGGAGCGCCGCTCGTTCCGACGGCCTGGCTCGCACGCGGCGACACGGTCGATCTCCCGACACTGGCGCACGCCCGGGGATGGGACCAGGTCGTCGTCAAGCCCGCGGTGGGGGCCGGTGGTGACGGCGTCCATCTGGTCGACCCGGTGTCTGGCCAGGAGCGGCTCGCGGATCTGCTCGCCGCAGGTGACGTGCTCGTGCAGCCCTTCCTCGAGACCATCGCCTCGTCCGGTGAGCTCAGCGTCATCCTGTTCGATGGTCAGGTCAGTCACGCCGTGAGGAAGCGTCCCAGGAAGGGCGCCTTCCTGGTGCAGATCGAGCACGGCGGGAGCTACGAACCCCTGGACGAGGTTCCCGGGGACGCCGCGGCGCTCGCCGCGTGGGTCGTGTCCGTCACCGGCCACGATCTGCTGTACGCCCGGGTCGACCTGGTGCCCGATGCGGTCGGCGCCTGGCAGCTCACCGAGCTCGAGCTCGCCGAACCGGGACTGTTCATGCACCTGGTCCCCGGGTCGGCGGAGCGGTTCGTGGCCGCGATGGAGGCGCGCCTGGGCGCCAGCACATCGCGGACCGGGAGCCAACCAGCGGCAGGCCGGCCGACATGAGCATCCTGCCCACCACCCCGGGGAGCGAGCCGATCGGTGCGGTGGCGTTGCTGGGTGCTGCGGACCCCCGGTTGCTGACCCGCTTCCAGACACTCGAAGACGCGGTGTGGTCACGTACGAGCCTGCCGAGTGCGGTCACCGAGGCCGTCCGGTTGCGGTCTGCGCACCTCAGGGGATGCGAGTTCTGCTCGACGGTTCGGGTGAGCGCCGGTCGTGAGGACGGGCTCGGGGAGGCGGAGATCGCGCGGCTGGACGATCTCGCCGGCCGAGCCGAGCTGCCGTCGACGCACCGGGCTGCCCTGACCCTGATCGACCACGCCCTCACCTCCCCGCAGGCTCCCCCAGCGGGTGAGCGACGCACCATCAGTGCCGCTCTCGGGAGGCGTGGGGTCGTGGAGGTGCTCACCGCCTGCGCTGCCTTCGCCTCGGCCGACCTGCGGATCGCGCTGGGTGAGAACCGGGCGCCGGCCGGTGACGGTGTCGTCGTCCGGGCGCGCGCACCGGGACTCCAACCAGCGGCCGCCGGGTGGCCGGCGCTGACCGGCCGGGTGCTCGATCCCGCCCAGCGCCTGCCCGGGATCGACGACGCCGTCGCGGGCCCCATCGCCGAGCAGGTGGCTGAGCTGTGGGACGGGTCGGTGGTGCCACCCGAGCTGATGGCGGCGTGCGCGGTGCGCAGTGCCCAGCTGCTCGGGGTCGATGCCGACGAGCCGGTGGCAGACCTGCTGCTCCCCCCGGCGCAGCTCGAGACGCCCGACCGCGACCACGTGCGTGGGTGGCCGTCGTGGACCGATGGGCCCGCGCGTGCTGTCCTCGCGCTAGCCGAACAGCTGTGGGTGGACCCTGCCGGCGTCGGAACGTCGGTGACCGCGCCGGTCAGCCGCGAGCTCGGCACCGCCGGGATCATCGCTCTGACCTGGTCGCTGATCTGGGTCGGGCAGCTGCACCGCCTCGCCCTGGTGCTGCACCGCGGCCGCTGAGCGCTACCAGGCGGCCTGCGGTGCGTGGCGGCCGTAGACCCGGTTCAGCGCCTCGGTGATCTCGCCGATCGTCGCGTAGGCATCGACGGCCTCGATGGTGGCGGGGATGATGTTCCGGCCAGCGCGGGCGTCCTCCCCGAGCCGCTCGAGCGCCCGGTCGACCCGCCCGGCGTCACGGGTGTCCCGCAGTTCTCGGAGTCGTTGGACCTGGCCTCGCTCTCCCTCGGGGTCGGGCTGGAAGACCCGTAGATCCTCCTCCTCGGCTTCCACCTGGTGGTTGACCCCGACCACGCGACGCCGTCCCGACTCCATCTCCAGCTGGCGCCGGTAGGACCGGTCGGAGATCTCCTGCTGGAACCAGCCACTGTCGATGCACGCCACGGCGCCACCGCGCTCCTCGACCTCGGCCAGCCGGGCGTGGATCCGGCTGACCAGCTCATCGGTGAGGTGCTCGATGAGGTAGCTGCCTCCGAGCGGGTCGGCGACCGAGGTGAGGCTGGTCTCCTCCAGCAGGATCTGCTGGCTGCGCAGCGCGGTGAGCGCGGCGCTGGAGCTCGGGACGCCGAGCGCTTCGTCGTAGGCCGACACATGGAGGGTCTGCACCCCGCCCAGCACCGCCGCGAGTGCCTCCAGCGCCGTGCGCGTCAGGTTGTTGAGTGGCTGCTGGGAGGTCAGTCGCGAGCCCGCAGTGAACGCGAAGATGCGGTAGGCCTTGCTCGCGGGGTCCTGGGCGTCGTAGCGCTCGGTCATCACGTCGTGCCACACGCGTCTCGCGGCCCGGAACTTCGCGACCTCCTCGAGGACATCGAGGTTGGCCGACAGGAAAGTGAACAGCGAGGGGGCGAAGTCGTCGATCTCCAGTCCCCGGCGCATCGCCGCGTCGCAGTAGGCGATCCCGTTGGCGATCGAGAAGGCCACCTCGTCGACCGCGTCGGCGCCCGCCTCACGGATGTGGTACCCGCTGAGGGTCACGGGCGTCCAGTCGGGGAGGTGTTCGGCGGCATAGGCCACGACGTCCGCCACGATGGACAGCCCGCCCTCGGGTGGGTGGATGTAGGTGCCGCGGGCGACGTACTCCTTGAGGACGTCGTTCTGGATCAGGATCTTGATGTCTGCGGGGTCGACGCCGGCCTTGCGGCAGGCGCAGACCACCAGGGCCAGCCACACGTGGCCGATCGCGTTGGCCGTGGTGCGGATCTGCCGCACGCTCGCCAGATCGAGCCCCTCGATCAGCACCTCCATGTCGGCCAGGCTGTCGATGGCGACCCCGACCTTCCCGACCTCTCCGGCCGCCAGCGGGTGGTCGGAGTCCAGGCCCATCTGGGTGGGCAGGTCCAAGGCCACGCTGAACCCGGTCTGGCCCGCAGCAAGCAGCTGCTTGAACCGCTCGTTGGTCTCCTTGGCGGTGCCGAACCCGCCGTACTGGCCCATGATCCAGGGAGCGGTGCGGTAGCCGTCGGGGGCGATCCCCCTGGTGAAGGGCGGCTCACCGGGGCGGCCCAGGGCCGTCGCATCCACCCCGTCGGGGCCGTAGACGACCTCCAGTGGGAGGCCTGAGTCGGTCGTGTGCTCCACGGCGGATACCTGTCTGCCGGTCACGCCGGCCATCGGCCCTGCTCAGCCGCCGATCCGGACGATCGTCGCTTCCGCTTCGCCGATCCCGCCGCACAGTGTCGCCAGACCGTAGAGGGGCCGCGCGCCGTCGGTGGCCTCATAGCGGCGGCGCAGCTCGTTGACCAGCGTCAGGACGAGTCGGGCACCCGTCGCGCCGGTGGGGTGCCCGAGCGCGATCGCACCGCCGTTGACGTTGGTCCGTGCACGGATCTGGTCGGCTCGGTCGCGGTCACCGTCGGCCATCTTCAGCGTGGCAACCAGCGGCACGGCCGCGAACGCCTCGTTGATCTCGATCACCTCGATGTCGTCGATCGTGAGCTCCGCCTTCTCGAGTGCCAAGCGGGCGGACTCGGCCGGGATCGAGGCGATGCGGTCGGGGTGCCCCGAGGCCATCGCGGAGCTGACGATCGTTGCCAAGGGATCGATGCCGCGCGCCGCGGCCTCCTCTGCCGCCATCAAGACCAGCGCGGACGCGCCTGTGCTCAGGCCCGGGGCGTTGCCGGCGGTGACGGTCGGACTGCCGTAGATCAGGGGCAGCTTCGAGAGCTTGTCCACCGCGGTCCCCGGGCGCGGCGACTCGTCGGTGTCGACCACGACCGGGTCGCCCTTGCGTTGCGGCACCTCGATCGGGTGCAGCTCGGCGGTGAAGAAGCCGGCCTCGTGGGCGGCCGCCCAGTTGGCGTGGGACCGCGCTGCCCAGGCGTCCTGCTCCTCCCGGTTGACGCCGTACTCCACCGCCTCCTCCCCAGCCTGCACGGCTCGGGGTTTGCCCGTCATCGGACAGGCAATCACGAGTTGGTCCTTGAGCGTGACATCGCCGAGCCGGGCGCCCCAGCGTTGCTCGGTGAGGAAGTACGGCACCTTGCTCATGTTCTCCGTGCCACCCGCCGCGGCGATGGTGACATCGCCGATGCGGATCGAGCGGGTCGCGAGGCTGACCGCGGCCATCGACGAGCAGCACGCCCGGTCCACGGTGTAGGCGACCCGGTGCGGAGGGATGCCCGCCTCGATGAGGACCTGTCGGGCGATGGATCGGTCCGCGCCGGGTAGGTTCACGCCCGTGGCGACCTCCTCCACCTCGTCGGGGTCGATGCCAGCTCGGCGGATCGCCTCGGCGAAGACCAGTCCACCGAGTTCGGGCAGCGTGAAGTCGCGCAGCGCACCGCCGAAGCGGCCGAAGGGGCTGCGGGCGGAGCTGACGATGACGACGTCTCGCATGGTGCGCCTTCCGGGGGATGTGGAGCTCGATGGATCGGTCGTGCCGGATGGTCGGGGGGGTCCTGCACAGGAGATCAGATCACGCCGTCGGTGCGGAGCGCGGCGATCTCCTCCCGGGAGCGACCGAGCTGGTCGGCCAGGATCTGGTCGGCGTGCTCACCGAGCAGCGGCGCCGCGCGGGTGATCGGCGTGGTGTTGCCGGAGAGCTTGGCTGGCGGCCCCACCAGGCGGACCTCGCCGAGGATGGGGTCGGGGACGTCGATCAGCAGCTTCCGGGCGTCGAGGTGCGGGCAGGCGAAGATGTCCTCGGCCGTCTGGACCGCGCCGACGGGCAGGCCGGCAGCCAGCAGCTTGTCAGAGGCCTCCTGTCGGGTGTGGGCAGCGAACCAGGCCTCGATGGCCCGCCCGAGCTCGCCGTCCATGTTGCGGGCACGCTCAGGACCCGAGGTCGTGACCCCCTCCTGGCCCACCAGGTCCGGGCGTTCGATCGCCTCGCAGAAGCGACCCCAGTCCCGCTCCGTGGCCACGATCAGCGCGACCCAGCCGTCTGAGCAGGCGAAGGGCCCCCAGGGCGCCATGTACAGCTCGCGGCCGCGCTCCAGGACGTCGCCAGCCAGGGAGTAGGCGCTCACCGAGCGCTCGGCCAGCGCCACCATGGAGTCGTACATGGACACGTCGATGTACTGGCCCTGACCGGTTCGGGAGCGCTGGAACAGGGCGAGCAGGATGGCGTGGGCGGCGTTCATGCCCGAGACGATGTCGCCCAGTGCGACCCCGAGCCAGGTCGGGGGGCCACCAGCCTGCCCGGCGGTGTGCATCAGCCCGCCCATGGCCTGGGCCACGATGTCGTAGGCCGGCCGATCGCTGTAGGGACCGGTGAACCCCTCCATGCTGCCGAAACCCGAGATGGTCGCGTAGACCAGGCCAGGGTTGGCGTCCTTGAGGTCGTCGTAGCCGAGCTGCAGGCTGTCCAGGAGCCCGGGGCGGAAGTTCTCCACCACCACGTCCGCCTCGGAGGCGAGTTCGCGGAAGATCTCCTGGCCACGCTCGTCCTTGAGGTCCAGGGTGAGGCTGCGCTTGTTCCGGTTGAAGCGCAGGAAGTACCCACTCTGCCGGTCGCCGTCATCGTTGGTCACGATCGGCGCACCGCCGCGGGCGGTGTCACCGCTGCCGGGACGCTCCACCTTGATCACGTCGGCGCCCTGGTCGGCCAGCATCATGGAGCAGTAGGGTCCTGCGACCTGGATCTCGAAGCTGAGCACCTTGATGCCGTCGAGCGGCTTCGGTGAGCGGTCGGTCATCGGGCGACTCCTGTGACGGGCTGGCCGGACGATCGGAGGGCCGGCCGGCGGCGGAGCTACCCCACGGCCGCCGCCGGGCGGTGCTCGGACATCCCGCACCGCGCGTGCTCCCTGGTCGCTCGACGTCCCTCGTGGCGAGGCGCCCGAGAGCTAGCGAGCGTTCGTTCGTGCACGATAGGCCGCAGGGCGGGCGCCAGCAAGTGCCGGAGCGCGACCGGGCGGGCCACGTCGGTTGACCGAGGGCCATGCGCTGGTTATCGTCGCGGGAGAGCTAACGAACGCTCGTTTGCGTCGTATCGGTCTGTGCCGGCTGCCTCGTCGTCGAGGCGGCCGGGATCGTCGGCGCGACGGTGCCCGACGCGTCCGCGTCGGCGATCGAGGGGAGAGCGATGAAGACCGTGCGGCTCGGCAGCGGCTCCGCCTACTGGGGCGACCTGATGGAACCTGCGGTGGAGCTCGCTGAACGCGGTGAGCTGGACTACCTCAGCTTCGACCATCTGGCCGAGCTGACGCTCGCGATCCTGCAGCGGCAGCGCTCCAAGGACCCGTCGCGTGGCTACATCGCCGACATCGTGCCGTGGATGGATGCGATCCTGCCGGTCGCTCGCCAGAAGGGCACCAAGCTGATCACCAACGCCGGGGGAGCGAACCCGCCGGCTGCCGGTGAGCGCGTCGTGGAGATCGCCCGAGCTCACGGTCTCGCCGGCACGCGGGTGGCCGTGGTCACCGGTGATGATGTCCACGCCAAGATGCTCGAGCTGCATGAGCAGGGCCACGCCTTCCCCAACCTCGACACCGGCGAGGTGGACCTGTCCCGCATCCTCGACCGCATCATCGCGGCCAACGCCTACATCGGTTCGGAGGGGATCATCTCCGGTCTCGAGCAGGGCGCGCACGTCGTGGTCACCGGCCGGGCGTCGGACAACGCCCTCTACGCCGGACCGATGATGCACGAGTTCGGCTGGACCTACGACGAGGTGGAGAAGGTCGGTGCCGCGGTCACGATCGGCCACCTGCTGGAGTGCGCGGCGCTGGCCAGCGGGTCGCTGTCCAACTTCTGGCGCGAGGCGCGCCCGCTGGCCACGATCGGGTTCCCGTTCGCCGACGTCGACGAGAACGCCGAGGCGGTGTTCAGCAAGCTCGACGGCACGGGAGGCCTGGTTACGGAGATGACGCTGAAGGAGCAGCTGGTCTACGAGATCGCCGACCCCGCGAACTACCTCATGCCCGACGGCATCGCCGACTTCACCGCGCCCACCTTCCGCCAGGTCGGTGAGGACCGGGTGCAGGCGACCGGGATGACCGGCAAGGCACGACCCGATCAGCTCAAGGTCTGCGTCGGCTTCGAGGACGGCTGGATCGGTGAGGGCGTGGCGATGTTCTCCTGGCCGGACGCGCTGCCCAAGGCTCGCAACGGTGAGGAGATCGTCCGGGACCGGCTCAAGCTGCTCAGCGTCCAGCCGCGCGAGATCGTCTTCGAGTACCTCGGCGTCAACACCCTCCACGGACCCACCGCGCCGGAGCCGGAGTGCGAGCCGAACGAGGTCGGTCTGCGGGTCGCGGCCCACTGCGACAGCCGCGAGGAGGCCGAGGTGGTCCGCCGCGAGATCCTGCACCTGTGGACCCTCGGCGGCGTCGGCTCGGCGATCATGCCCCCGGGGCGCCCGCGCCCGGTCACCAGCTTGTGGCCGACGCTGATCCCCAGGGATGCCGTTGAGGTCGACGTCCAGCTGCTCGAGGCCTGAACCGTGCTGGTCCATGAGCGCTCCGACGATCGCGTCCTCACCCTCACCCTCGCTGCGCCCGAACGGCGCAACGCCCTCGACTACGCCGCCGTCCGTGAGCTGTGCGATGCGTTACGGGCTGCAGATGCCGACTCCGAGGTCGGTGCCGTGCTGCTGCGTGCCGACGGCAAGGTCTTCTCGGCCGGCGCGAACCTCAGGGAGTTCCAGGCAGAGCTCGCCTCCTCAGCGACCGACTTCTACGAGTCCGGTGCCGTGTGGGAGGAGCTGTTCACCCTGGTCCCGACCCTGGGGACGCCGCTCGTGATCGCGGTCAACGGTCCCGCCCGAGCCGGGGCGGTCGGGGTCGTTGCGCTCGGCGACCTGGTGCTGGCTGGCCGCTCGGCGGACTTCAGCCTGAGCGAGATCAAGATCGGGCTGTTCCCGATCATGGTGCTGCCCATGGTGATCCGGATCGTCGGGTTCCGGGCGGCCCAGGACCTGTCCCTGACCGGCCGGGTGATCGGTGCCGAGGAGGCCCGCGACCTCGGGTTGGTGAGCCGTGTCGTCGGTGACGAGGAGTTGCGGGAGCAGGCGCACGCGGCGGCCGCCGAGCTCGCGGCAAGCGCACCCCGTGCCCTGGCCTACGGACGCCAACTGCTCGCCAGGCTGGCCGACCTGCCCTACGCCGAGGCCGTGCACCACGCCCGCACGATGCGTGGCACCTTCCTCCACACCCATGACATCCACGAAGGGGTCTCGGCCTTCCTCGACAAGCGCTCGCCCGAGTGGCAGGCGCCCGACCGTGCCACCTCAACCGACCAGGAGGACCCGTCGTGAAGCTCGTCGACATCGCCTACGCCCGTTCGGGTGACAAGGGCGACATCTCGAACATCGGGGTGATCGCCAAGGACCCCGCGGACTACGAGCGGATCGGGCGGGCGCTGACCCCGGAGCGGATCCGTGCCCACTTTGGTGAGTGGGTCCAGGGCGAGGTGACCGTCTACCCGATGCCGAACATCCACAGCTACAACGTGGTGTGCGAGCGGTCGCTCGGTGGGGGAGCGACCAGCACCGTGCGGTTCGATCAGACCGGCAAGGCCATGAGCACCGCGTTGCTGCGCATGGAGATCGACGAGGGCTGAGCGCCGACCGCCCCCCCTGGACCTCGGTGGTCGCGGCCGGCGGGTCCCACCCCCAACCACCGGAGACCGACGTGCCTGACCTGTTCGACCCCCTCACGCTCCGCGGCGTCACGCTGCGCAACCGGCTCGGGGTCGCTCCGATGTGTCAGTACTCGGCCGTGGACGGGGTCCCCAACGACTGGCATCTGGTGCACCTCGCGTCCCGCGCCGTCGGGGGCAACGGCCTGGTCATCGCAGAGGCCACGGGGGTCGTCCCCGAGGGTCGGATCTCGCCTGGCTGCCTCGGGATCTGGAACGACGACCAGTCCGAGGCCTTCTCCCGCATCACCGCTCTGATCCGTGCGCACGGGGCGGTGCCCGCGCTGCAGCTCGCGCATGCGGGCCGCAAGGCCTCCACCGCGCTGCCGCGGGACGGCGAGGGGCCGGTCGCTCCAGAGGACGGCGGGTGGGAGGTCGTGGCGCCGAGCCCGCTGCCCTTCGACGACGGCTTCCCCGTCCCCCACGAGCTGACCGTGGAGGAGATCGGCGACCTCGTCGCTGCCTTCCGCGCCGGTGCCGAGCGGGCGTTGGCCGCCGGGTTCCAGCTGATCGAACTGCACGGCGCCCACGGGTACCTGATGCACAGCTTCCACTCGCCGGTCTCCAACCAGCGCGGCGACGCCTACGGCGGTGACCTGTTCGGTCGCACCCGCTTCACCCGCGAGGTGGTCGACGCCGTGCGTCAGGTGTGGCCGGACGAGCTCCCGCTCGCCGTTCGCCTGTCGGCCAGCGACTGGATCGACGGTGGCTGGACGATCGACGACTCCGTGGAGCTGTCTCGGCTGTTGCGGGGCTCGGGTGTCGATCTGGTCGACTGCAGCTCCGGTGGCGCTGCGCCGGGGGTGCGGATCCCGCTCGGGCCCGGTTACCAGGTGCCCTTCGCCGAGCGGATCCGACGGGAAGCGCACATCCCGACTGCGGCCGTCGGCCTCATCACCCAGCCCGCGCAGGCGCAGGCGATCGTGGCCGAGGAGCGCGCCGACCTGGTGCTGACGGCGCGCGAGTCGCTGCGCGACCCCTACTTCCCCCGGCGCGCCGCTGCCGAGCTCGGCGTGCTGGATCGCTTGGAACCGCCGGTGCAGTACCGGCGGGCCTGGGCGGGCTGACGGTGAGGCAACAGCGGCGCAGCGGTGAACCGGGCCCGGGTCCATCCGGCAGCGGCCAGCCGCGGCCGGACCGGGGCCGCAGAGAGCCGCGCTCGAGCTCGGCTAGGATCAACGAGGCCCCCGGGGTCGCCCAGCGGGCGGTGCGCACCGGCCCGAGCGAGCGTCCGTCCCTGGACCATGGCGGCCACGTACGATGGTCATGTGCCCATCGGCTCCCGGTCTCGCTGCATCACGGGACGCTGCTAGCACGTGCGCGGCCCGACGTAGCCGGCCGCAGCCACAGCTGCCCGACGGAGGTACCACCGTGTCGCAGTTGACCGCAGAGGCGCCGACCAAGGAGCGCATCACCAAGGCAGCGGTGGACCTGTTCTACCGGCAGGGCTACAACGCCACCTCGCTGCGGCAGATCGCCGACGGTGTCGGCCTCCAGGTCGGCAGCCTCTACAACCACATGTCGTCGAAGGAGCAGCTGCTCTTCGACATCATGCGGGAGGTCATGGAGGAGCTGATCGAGCACACCGAGGAGGAGATGGCGGCCGCCGGACGGGACCACGTCGATCAGGTGATGGCGTTCCTGCGCGCCTCGATCCACTTCCACGCGACCCGTCAGAAGCAGACCTTCATCGGCAACTCGGAGCTGCGCGGGCTGTCCCCGGAGCATCGGGCAGAGATTGTCGAGCTCCGGGACCGGTACGAGACCATCCTGCGCGAGGCGCTCCAGGCGGCACAGGACGATGGCGCGCTCGAGCTGGCGGACACCCAGCTCGCGACGTTCGCCGCGCTGGCGCTCTGCACCTCCGTGGCGACCTGGTACCGCCCCAACGGTCGGCTGTCGCTCGACGATCTCGATCGGATGCTGCCGCAGTTCTTCGGCCCGCTGTGCGCCGCCGGCTCGTCGCGGTGATGCGTGGGTCCAGGGCGACATCGCACATCGCCCTGGCCACGGACCCGAACGAACGTTAGTATGCCGCCGGTTCGGTGGTCGGTCGGGCACGGGAGGCAGGCAGGGTGGTCGGAGCAGACGGCAACCACGTGGGCCGCGACGGGCAGCGGCCGGTCGTAGCCGCGCCGCCCCTCGAGGATCCGGCCGTGCGCCCCCTCGCCCGCGCGCCGGAGGCCGGTGACCGCAGCCCCGATGACCTGGAGTTCCGCCCCTACGAGCGCCACTGGGAGGACTTCCCGCCGGGCACCTTCGTGCGAACCCGTGGCATGACCGTCACCGAGACGCACATCGTCAACTGGGCCAACCTGGCCGGTGACTGGCTCCCCCTCCACGTCGATCACCACACCTCGGCGATGACGCCGTTCCGGTCGGTGATTGCCCACGGCCCCCTCACGATCGCCCTCGCGCTGGGCCTGGTGATTCAGAGCGGGTTCTTCGGTGACTCGGTGGTCGCCTGGCTGGGCCTGGACGAGGTCCGGCTGCCGCGGCCGGTCCTGCCCGGCGACACGATCTACGTGCACGCCGAGGTGGCGGAGCAGCACGAGACCTCCAAGCCCCACCGCGGTCGGATCGTGCTGCGCTACGACGTGACCAACCAGCGTGGCGAGCAGGTGCTCACCTTCCTGTCCGGCTTTCTGATGCACCGCCTCCATGCGGCTACGGATGCAGCCGGGTGAGTCCGTGGCCGTCGGTTACCGGCCTTCCGCGGGCTCCAGGTCACTGTGCGGGCTCCACCGGCCACCCCGGGTGCCGTCGCTTCGCCCCTGGCTGCTGCTCGGCAGCCGGCCGTCGGGTCCTCCTCGGCTCGGGGGTTGTCAGCGCAGCCGAGGGGGAGTAGCGTGCCCACGGGAGACAAACGAACGTTCGCACGGTCCCGCCGGCGCTGCGGGAGTCTGGAGTCACAGGGATGCGGGTGCGCTACATCGAACCAATCGGATCGGACCTGCACGTGGAGCGCAGCCTGGCGGTCCTGCGGGCGGCCGCTCCGGAGGGCGTCGAGGTTGAGGTTACGCACCTCACCCTTCCGGCCGATCTGGCCGGACCGATGCTGCCGCCCGTTCCGCTGTACCTCAACGAGATCATCTCGGAGGTGCTGCGCGCAGAGTCGGAGGGATGCGACGCGGCCATCATCGGCTGCTGCACGGACCCGGCACTCCCTGAGGCGCAGCGCGTGGCAGGGATCCCGGTGGTCGGCCCGTTGCAGGCAGCCGCCGCGGTGGCGCTCAGCCGGGGTCATCGGCTGGGGATCCTCTACCCCGACGAGCACGCGTGGCGGGTGACGGCGAACTGGGCGCGACGCAACCTGAGAACGTACGGAGCCTCGGAGGTCGTCGGCCCGATCGAGTTCGTCCCCATGCACGTGGAGGGTGAGGCCAGTCTGGTCGGCGACGTCGAGGTGTCCGCCGAGGAGGTGCAGGGGCGGTTCCGTCGGCAACTACACGGTCCGGGTGTGGCTGCCGCGCGAGAGCTGACAGCGCGTGACAGCGCCGACGCGCTGCTGTTCGGCTGCACGTTGTGGGGCGGGATGGTCGCTGAGATTGCGGACCAGATCGCAGCCCAGTGCCTCGACCCGGTGGTCACCGCCCTGCACGTCGCCGTGGCGCAGGCGGCCATCGCGCGGGCCCCCGCGGTCCGGCTGGGCGCTGTCTGACATACCCGCGGTCCCTCGTATCCCCGGAAGGAGCAGTCGTGCAACATCGAGTCGCGGTCGACATCGGAGGCACGTTCACGGACCTGGTGGTCGAGACCGAGGGACACGCGCCGCGGGTCGGCAAGGTACTGAGCACCCCGGACGACCTCGTCCGGGGTGTGGTCGCCGCGGTGGAGGCCGCGTCGGTGTCACTCGCAGACACCGAGCTGTTCATCCACGGGACCACCAGTGGCCTCAACACCCTGCTGGAGCGGCGGGGAGCCAGCGTGGCGCTCATCACCACGGGCGGGTTCCGCGATGCCTACCTCATCGGCCGCGGCCACCGGCCCGACATGTACGACCTGCGGTACCGGAAGCCGACGCCGCTGCTGGAGCGAGATGCGATCTTCGAGCTCGACGAGCGCATCGGCGCTGATGGTGAGGAGCTCGCCCCCGTCCACCGCGACGAGCTCGAGGTGATCGCCAAGGCGATCGCCGAAGGCGGCTTCGAGGCGGTGGCGGTCTGCCTCGTGCACGCCTACGTGGAGCCTCGGCACGAGCTCGAGGTCCGGGACCACCTGCGCAGCCTGCTGGAGGGGATCCCCGTCCTTCTCAGCCACGAGACCGCGCCGGAATGGCGCGAGTACGAGCGGACCTCGACGGTGGTGACCTCCGCGTACATCACCCCCAAGGTCCAGAGCTACCTCCAGCGGATCCAGGCGGAGCTGGCTGCCCGTGGCCTTGAGGTCCCGCTCCACATCACCCAGTCCAACGGCGGTGCGATGCGCGCTGAGCTCGCGGCCGATCGAGCTGTACTGACCCTGTTCTCCGGCCCGGTCGGGGGCGTGGTCGGCGGGAGGGAGATCGGCCGCGAACTCGACCAGCCCAACCTGATCTGCGTCGACATGGGTGGGACGTCCTTCGATGTCAGCCTCGTCCGCGACGGTGACGTCGGGCTGCAGTCGGAGTTCGAGCTCCAGGGGCTTCCGATCCTGGCGCCTGCGGTGGAACTGGTGACGATCGGCGCCGGTGGCGGGTCGGTCGTGCACGTCGAGCACGGCGGCCTGCGTGTAGGCCCGAGGTCGGCCGGCTCCGTCCCGGGACCCGCTTGCTACGGCAGCGGCGGGACCGAGCCGACCGTCTCTGACGCCAACGTGCTGCTGGGCCGCCTCCCCGCGGCGCAGCGTCTGGCCGGCTCCATCGAGCTCGACCTCGAGGCGGCACACCGCGCCATGGCCGCGGTGTCCGAGACCCTCGGCCTGGACCCCGTCGACCTCGCGGAGCAAGCCTTGGAGGTCACGCACTTCAACATGGCTGAGGCGATCCGGGAGCTCACGGTGGAGCGAGGCCTCCACCCGAAGGACTTCGCACTGGCCGCCTTCGGGGGGGCGGGCCCGCTCCACGCCGCATTCCTGGCCGACGAGCTGGAGATCGACCGTGTCGTGATCCCGGCCCACCCAGGCGCCTTCTCCGCGTGGGGGATGCTCCAAGGCGATGTCCGCCACGACGTGGTCACCACCTTCTACCGCCGCTTCGAAGAGGCCGCCGAAGACCTGGTCGGCGCGATCGAGCAGCTCAGGACCGACGTACTGGATGTGCTGCGGCAGGATGCGACCGATGACCACGACGTGCGGTTCGAGGTCAGCGTGGAGCTGCGCTACGTGGGTCAGGAGTACTCGTTGCTCGTGCCGTTGCCCGGTGCGACGGCGGACGAGGAACTGGCGGCCTCCTTCCACGCGGCCTACCAGCAGCGCTACGGCCACAGCAATCCGGACGCACCGATCGAGTTCGTTGCGGTCCGTCTGGCCGGCATCGTCGGGTTCCCCCACGCCGAGCGGGGTCTGCCGTCGACTCAGGGTGAGGCCGAGCCGATCGCGACGCAGGCCGTGGTGTTCGACGGTGCCTCGGTCGCGGCGCCCGTGTACGTCCGTGAGGCCATCGTGGGCGAGGTGGCGGGGCCAGCCATCGTGATCGAGTCCTCGACGACCACGGTGATCCCGCCGGGGTGGCGCATCGGCCCCACGTCTGGTGCCCATCTTGTGATGACCCGCGTTGGGGAGGATGGCCGATGACTGCCGTGACCGTGACCCGCACCCCGTCTCCGGCGACGGTCGAGGTCGTGCGCAACGCCTTCGTGTCAGGTGCGGAGCAGATGCGCCGCAACCTGTACCGCAGTGCCTACAGCCCCGTGATCTACGAGATGAAGGACTGCTCGGTCGGCATCTACGACGTGGCCGGCCGTTTGCTCGGCCAGGCGCCCGGTCTGCCCTTCTTCCTCGGCAGCCTCGGCGGGACCCTGCGAGCGGTCATCGACATCAAGGGCCTCGAGGCATTCGGCGATGGTGATGTGTGGCTGGTCAACGACTCCACGATCTGTGGAAGCCACCTCAACGACGTCACGGTGTTCGCCCCGGTGTTCATCGAGGGCGACCTGCGTGGCTTCACCGCGGCCAAGGCCCACTGGAACGACGTCGGTGCCAAGGAGGCCGGCTACGTCGGTGACTCAGTCGACATCTTCCAGGAGGGCTTGCGCATCGGCCCCACCTGCCTCGTGAGGGGTGGGGTGCTGGACGAGCAGATCCTGGATCTGATCGCGTTGAACTCCAGGTTCCCGACAGCACTCGTGGGCGACCTGATGGCCGAGATCAGTGCCTGCCGCACCGGGGTCGAGCGGTTCCGATCCATCGTGGAACGCTACGGCTGGGATCAGGTCGAGGCGGCAGTCGAAGAGGTGTTCGAGCAGGCGGAGCGAGCGGACCGGGCGTCGGTCGCCGCGATCCCTGACGGCTCCTACCGCACGGCCGGCGCCCTCGACAACGACGGCGTGGTCGACGAGCCGATCCACGTCGAGGTGACGGTCACGGTCGCTGGTGACCAGATGACCGTCGATCTCACGGGCTCCAACGAGCAGTGCACCGGCAGCACCAACAGCGGCATCGTGCAGACACGGTCAGCGATCGAGCAGGCGTTCAAGTTCCTGGTCAACCCGACCGCGCCGGTCTCGGGAGGCAACTTCCGCAACCTGGAGGTCATCGCCCCCTACGGGACCTGCTTCAACCCCACCCCGACCGCTGCGTGCCTGCACTACGGGCCGCACCTGATGCTGGCGATGGACCTCATGGTCCGAGCCCTCAGCCAGGCGGTTCCCGAGCGTGCGGCTGCGGGGCACGTCGGGGACTCCTGGAACATCACCTTCGTCGGGCAGGGTCCCCACGGCCTGTTCCTGTCGGGCGAGTCGCTGACCGGCGGCTGGGGTGCATACGACGGCGGCGATGGCGAGTCGGCCCTGATCCACTCGGCCGCTGGTGACTTCAAGAACTTCCCCATCGAGACCATGGAGCAGCGCTACCCGTTGCGGCTCCTGCGCCACGGCCTCAGGGACGGATCCGGTGGCGACGGCCGCTGGCGGGGTGGCCTCGGCATCGTGCGCGAGTACGAGCTGCTGGCTCCGTGCACCGTGCAGCTGTGGTTCGAGCGGTCCGAGCAGCCCTCCTGGGGCCTGTTCGGTGGCAAGGACGGGGCGCCGCCCAACGTCACGGTGACCGAACCGGGGCGATCCCCTCGACGTCTGCTGAAGGTGAACAACTACAAGGCGCCGGCTGGCACTCGGATCCTGGTGGAGACCGGCGGCGGCGGTGGCTGGGGTGACCCGGCCGAGCGTGATCGTGATGCCCGGGCGCGCGACCGCGCGCTCGGCTTCGCGACCTGACCAACCAGCGTCGGTGCTGGACCCATGGAGACCCGCGCTGCGCGGGGCTGTTGACGGAGGAACCACCATGCAGATCGCCTTGAGGAGGCGGCCCCTGCGGGCCGCGTTGATCGGCGTTGCGACGATGGCGCTCGTCCTGGGCGCCTGCGCGGCGCCCAGCGATGACGGTGTCGACGACACCGGGACCGAGGATGCTGAAGCAGGCAGTGAGGGCGGCGCGTCGGCCGATGATGCGTCCGACGAGGATCGGACCCTGCGCGTCGCGATCCCGGATGACGTCGAGACCCTGGATCCCGCGTTCGGCCAGGCGGTCCTGACCAACACCGTGCTGAAGAACATCTACGCGCAGCCGATCCAGTACGTCCCCGGACCTTCGGAGGGCGCCTTCGCCTACGCGGACACCACGACCTTCGACGGGCGCGGGCTCGAGTCGTGGGAGTTCAGCGAAGACCGGAGGACCATCACGCTGAACGTCAGGCAGGGGACGACCTTCCCCGGGTCGGGCAACGAGCTGAGCGCTGACGACGTGCTGTACGGCATCGAGCGCGCCCTGGAGACTCAGGCCGGACCTGGATGGGTGTGGAACAACATCGGGGTCTCTTCGATGGACCAGGTCGAGCGGCTCGACGACGACACGATCCAGCTCAACGACGTCCGACCCTCGTCGATCACCGAACCGTTGATGCGGGATCAGACCCTGGGTGTCCTCGACAGCGAGGTGGTCCAGGCCAACGCGACCGATGATGACCCGTGGGCACTGGAGTACCTCTCGCGGAACTTCGCGGGGAACGGGCAGTACGTGCTCGAGTCCTGGGAGACCGGTACACGGATGGTGTTGGTCGCCAACCCTGACTACTGGGGCGAGGAGCCCTACTTCACCCGAGTGGAGCTGCAGGTCGTGCCGGAGTCGGCGAACCGCCTCGCGCTGCTGCGTGATGGTGCCGTGGACATGGCCCTCGACCTCAGCACCCAGGAGCTCGACTCCCTCGAGGGTGCCGACGGCGTCCAGGTCCTGTCGATCCCCGACCGTGCCGCGCTCAACCTGGGCATGAACCTGCGTGAGGCGCCCTTCGACGACGTTCGGGTGCGCCAGGCCCTTGCCTACGCATCCCCGTACCAGCAGATCGTCGACGGGGTGCTCGCCGGTCGTGGCGAGCCCAGCGGTGGCCCGATCTCGGTGAACTCCCGGTTCTTCGACCTGTACGACCTTGGGGACCTGTTCCCGTACGAGACCAATCCGGAACGGGCACGTGAGCTGCTCGCCGAGGCCGGCTACGAGGACGGGTTCGAGTTCGAGTTGATCATCCCGCAGGGGCTGCCCTTCGTGGAGGAGACCGCGGCCAACCTGCGCGCCGCCTACGACGACGTCGGCGTCACCATGCGGATCCAGCCGATCTCCTCGGCGGCGATGGCGGAGCGGTTGGCGCAGCGGGACTTCGACGCCTTCGTTCGTGGCTGGCTCACCGACTACGTCGATGACCCCTACTACCACTTCTTCCTGTGGTGGGGCACCGACACCGTGCTGAACTGGGTCGGCTACAGCAACGACGAGGTTGACGCCGTCCTGGCCGAGACCGCCGAGGTGGTGGACGACGACGCCCGCCGGGAGCCGTACCGCACGGCGATCGGACAGGTGATTGAGGACTCCCCGATGATCTGGTTGGCCAACGGCGACTTCACCCTGGCCATGCGCGATGACATCACGGGCTACACCCATGATCCGGATCAGCTGGTGACCTTCCACACCCTCTCCCGGCGCTAGCGGCGAGGATCACGCGGAGAGGAGGCGGTCCGAGGACCGCCTCCTCTCCGGGTCCGAACGAACCGAGGAGCGCCGGTGAGCGAGCACGACACGGTCCCGTCGGTACCCAGCGGTACCCCTGCGCGGTCAGGACACCGGGTGATCGCGGCGTGGGGCAGGTTCCTGCTCGGGCGCCTCGCGCTGCTCGTCCTGGTCCTCCTCGCTGTGTCGTTGCTCACCTTCGGTGTCACGCGCGCGACCGGGACACCGCTGTACGTGGCCGTCGGCCAGCAGGCCACGCAGGAGATGATCGACGCGCGCGCCGAGGCTTTGGGGCTCGACCTGCCGCTGTGGCAGCAGTACAGCAACTACGTGCAGAACCTCCTGCGGGGCAACCTCGGGCAGTCCCGTCGCACCTTCACACCGGTGTCGCAGGACATCGCCGAACGCCTGCCCGCGACGGCGGAGCTCGTCACCTACTCGATCCTGGTCAGCCTGCTCTGGACCCTGCCCCTCGGGATCCGAGCGGCGCGCAAGCCGAAAGGGCTGGCTGCACGTGTCGGTGAGGGCCTGGCGCAGTTCGGCGTGAGCGTGCCCGGGTTCTGGCTGGGGCTGTTGCTCATCTTCGCCTTCTACTACCTCCTGCCCCTGTTCCCCGCTCCGCTCGGTCGGCTCGGCACGGAGCCGAGGCCACCCTTCGTGACCGGCTTCTTCACCGTCGATGCCCTGCTCGCCGGTGACTTGAGCACGTTCTTCACCGCGCTGTGGTACCTCGCACTGCCGGCCATCACGCTCTCGTTCACCTCCTCGCCCCCGATCTTCCGCATCACCCGCAGCGCCGTCTCCGGAGCGCTGCGCAGCGACTTCGTGGCTGCTGCCCGGAGCTATGGACTCGCGCACCGGCTCGTGATGCGACGCCACGTGCTCCGCAATGCGGCACCTCCGGTCATGAACCTCGTGGCCATGACCTTCGGCTATCTGATCGGCGGCGCGGTGCTGGTCGAGGTCGTGTTCTCGTGGCCCGGGATCGGCCTGTACGCCGTGAGGGCGATGGACTTCTCCGACTACGAC
>Ga0207421_10003259_pt1 | contig 19408 bp, 41 predicted proteins | sample SodLakKL_010_SED_4_FD_187542 | JGI IMG/M metagenome (GOLD analysis project Ga0207421, IMG submission 187542) | Alkaline sediment microbial communities from Lake Tanatar, Kulunda Steppe, Russia - 8KL_010_SED (SPAdes) (version 2) | ecosystem: Environmental > Aquatic > Non-marine Saline and... | reverse complement strand
AGATGACTTCGGAGTTCAACCTTGGAAGATTATTGAAAGAGGCAACCTTAGCTCTATGTTAGCTGTATTCTCGGATTACATGGTCGTTGAGTGGGCTTAATGCCCACTCAATTGTAAAACTAACGGCAACAAGTTTGAGTTTGCTCAAGATATACTTTCTCCAATCGGAAGTGGAACAACTCTTTTTGTAGCAGAAAATTATGGTAGGGATTCGATAGGCATAGAGTTATCTGAAGAATACTGTGATCAGATAAGGAAGCGTATGGATAATTTCCAGCAGACTATATTCAATTTTGGTGTAGGCGAATAGCTTAAAGGAGGTTTTGTGGAATGAGTAATCTATATAATGTTTATTGCCCTGAATGTAATCAAAGTAATCTATTTAATGAACCTTCGAGTTGTGAATGGATTTGTGAGTGGTGTGGCTTTGATATTAAGGAATCGGAAGATGTATTTTTTGATGCTTTTTTGAGTAGTAAGAAATATGGGTAAACTATTATTAGTAATTGGTTTTTAATCTATTTAGTATGCGGGGGTAATTGTTATGAAACATATCATAGAAAGGGTGATGGGTGATGATTTAGTAGCGTCTTTTACGAGGTTATCTTTGGTGGTATTAACAGGTTTGTTGGTGGTATTAGTTGTGTTTTTTGTAGAGATTAGTATTGATCGTGATGAAAGTTCTGTAGAAGAGCTTGATGAAGTCTATGATAGTTTAGAAGAAGTTATTGAAGAGCAGGTTGGATTAGAAGGTGAGATAGATGATATTCGGGAAGGTCAGGATAGTCTGGAAGAAGTTATAGAAGAAGATGTTATCCAGAGATTAGATGACATAGATAGAAAACTTGAAGATCGAGGTGGTAGGGATAATACTAGTGATTCTGAAGAAGATGAAGATGAAGTTACAGTAGAGTCTGGGCAATCTCATCAAAGTATTAGTACTGTAAATTGTAACGTAGGTACTGTTAGTGATTTATCGGCAGAAGACGTGAATCAAATACTAGAAGGCACTCCTATTGAAGGTGAAGGGGACGTAGTTGTGAAATATGAACGTGAGTATGAAGTGAATGCTTGGTTGATATTAGGATTGTCAGCTCATGAATCGGGAAATTGGAGTTCGAGTTTAGCACGTAATAGACATAATTATTTTGGATGGAGAGCTTACGATGGTGCTACACATAATGCTACTTACTTTGATAGTTTTGCGGATTGTCTTGATGAAGTTATTCCATCTATTAGGAGTAATTATATCGATCAAGGATTAAATACTTTAGCCAGTATGAACACTCGGTATGCTACTGATCCTAGTTGGGCTCAGAAAGTGCTTAATAATATAAATAGTTTGAGGTCAAGATTGGATTGAGGTGATTATTATTAAGAGGATACTTGCGATATTAAAATTGGTATTTATCTTAATTATTGCTATTCTTAAAGGTGATAGGGAAGAGGATTTATTCTGTAGGTTACTTATTAAGAATGGTGACGTATCAAAGGATGAGGCTAGCAATTTGTATAGTAAAATAATGAATGATTACGCTAGTAGTGATATTAAAAAGATGATGCATGTAGTTGATGTTTACAAAGGAACCTATGATGAATTAGTTGCAGAATCCGTGATTGATAGAAGATTGTTTATTAAGGTGAATGATAATGTTTATAAAGGTCATTACTTACTTATTAAGGAGGTAGGTTATTCTAGAAGCGAGGATAATGATGATTCTTGTATTCTTAAAGAAGTGTATACAGGAAGGGAATCTTTTTTCTTAGTTACTGAAGTGGTTAAAGATTTCATAGGTAATGAAGAGCTACAGAAGTTTGCCTCTGTATATTATTTAGGGTGATTGAGAAAGAAGGTGTTTATACGTGAGGATAGGTTCACTAGAAATTAGATTAAGGAAGAAACATACGGTGACTATAGATATTGATTTAGAAGAGGATTTTGATGGTATTGAATTGGAGACTGCTATAAGGGAGCTGGCTACGGGAGAATTTATTCGTTCAAGAAAAATAATGAAGATAATATATAATAAATGGGTAGAACAGATAGGTCGCCCAGAATGGAAGATTTCTTAATTTTTTTAACTGTGCTTAACAATTTTGTTAAGATTTTTTAATTATTTTTTGTGATATTTTTGATGCTATTTTGCGTATATACTAGTGGAATGATAAATACTAGGAGGTGTTATTTTGAATGTAGATTACTTGAAGGAAGTTTGTCAGAATTATAAAGGTATATATAAACTTGACGATGAGGTATATATATTTATGCTCAGGACGGGTTGTGATATTGTAGGTGAAATATATAATGTGTTTCAATATAAGTCGGGTATTATAGTGTTGATAAGAACTACGGGTTATTATTCAGAAGAGCTTGGGGTACATTTGGAGAAGCCCTGTTTATATCATATAAGGTTAGATGATATTGTAGGTATTATTAGTCGGTTAGAACATTAGATTAGGAGGGTGTGTAGTGGAAGATAATAAGGTTACAAAGATGGAAGATTATTCTTGGGAAAAGGTGAAGAAGATTTTAGAGGGGGTAATTGTGGAGGAACTAGAATCTAGCGGAAAAAGGGTAGATTCTGAAGAAGTTGCTTCGTTGGTGCAATATGTTTGTTATGAATTAGCTAATGGAGGATATGATGTTAATAAGCTTGTTAATATGTCGAAAAAAGATGTGATTGGATTACTAGACGAAATTGTTATGATATCTGCTGATGTTGATGATAAGATGTTTTTTACTGATAAAGATATAGAAGATTTAGTGTATTTATTGGATAGCTATGGTGTGCCAAGAAATGCGGTTATATGTTTATTAGGTGGTAAGATGTCTGAGGGATTATTTTTTATGTGTGAAAAGCTTATGATGGGTGGTTATGTGGTTATAGATGCGGATTTGCGTATAGTTTTTGGATTTGATAATAAATACCTTATAAGTAATATGGTAGAGGGTGCTAAAAAGGCTATAACGATGGCAGATTGTGTGATTGTTGTGGGTGAAATTTTGGCAGATGAATTGACTATTGATATAGAAGAAGCTATATCGTATGCTAGGTCTAATGGTGTGTTGTTGACTACGGATGATTTAGAAAAATAATTAATGATGGAAGGGATGGTTTCGATGGTAACACGCATAGAGTGGGTAAGGAATAAGGACGGTAGCTTTGGTGAAACATGGAATCCTGTTACTGGTTGTACTCCTGTATCGGAGGGATGTAGTAATTGCTATGCTGAACGTATGAGTAAGCGGTTGGCTGGTAGGTTTGGTTATCCAGAAGATAAGCCTTTTTCGGTTACATTACATCCAGATAAGTTAGAACAGCCTTTAAGATGGAAGAAGCCACGAATGGTGTTTGTTTGCTCGATGGGAGATCTCTTTCATGAAAAGGTATCTTTTGATTTTATTGAAAGGGTATTTCAGGTGATGGCTACTGTGCGTAGACATACGTTTTTAATTTTAACGAAGAGACCTCATAGAATGCTTGATTTTGTGAAGTGTCAAACAGACGCTACAGGTGAAGGTTATTTAAATGAAGGTAATGTTTGGATTGGTGTAACTGTTGAAGATCAGCAACGGGCAGATGAACGGATACCAATACTCTTAGATATACCAGCAGAAGTGAGGTTTATAAGTGCAGAGCCAATGCTTGGTTCGATAAACCTAGAGCATGTAGTAGATACTGTTACAAAAAATATTACAATAAACAGCCTAACTGGAGTTCCGTATGATTGGGATTATGGTGAATGGCAACTATGTGATAAGCTAGGTAAAATTGACTGGGTAATTTGTGGAGGCGAGACGGGTCATAAAGCTAGACCTGTAAATCCACGTTGGGTAAGAGATTTGCGTGATCAATGTAAGGCAGAAGATGTACCGTTTTTCTTTAAGCAGTGGGGAGAATATGTTCCTTGCGAAGGCGAAGTTTATATGCGTAAAGTGGGAAAAAAAGAAGCAGGTTGTGAACTTGATGGTGAAATATGGGATGAGATGCCTGATATATATGAATGTACCTATAGCTCAAAGGATAGAGCAACGGACTTCTAATCCGTAGGTTGGGGGTTCGAGTCCTCCTAGGTACACCAGTTTGTTAAATAAAATATAAATAAAAAAGGATGTGGTAAATATGTGGTAAATAAGAGGAGTTAATTGTTAGTTTGGTAGTTTGAAATTAGTTAATATATAAAAAGGGTGAGAATTAATTATGACTTTTGAGATGGTGATTTTAATAGCTTTAGGGTTAGCTTCGATAGCGTTCGGTACATACCTAAAATTGAATCAACATATTATAGGTATACCGTTAGATTGGACTGAGCTTGACATAGACGGTTATATAAAATGCGGAGCACCTATTTTAATAGGGATATTCCTTATAGTTTCAGCATTTTTTATTTAGGAAGGGAGTGGATTTGATGAAGGATGATATGTATATTGTTGCATCTCTTAGTACACTAGAAGTTAATGACTTGGAGCAGATAGCAAAGCAGATGTACGGCGACGATGAGCCACATATTGATGTCAGGGCTACTATAATAGATGGTAATCTTTACGGAGTTGTTGGAATAGTTCCTAGTTATAGTGATACGGATATTAGTTCTTCAGAGTACTTAAGGAGAAATGAAGCCTAAGTACAGTAAAGAAAATTCTCCTTATGATGAGGATAAGCTTAGGGAATTAGGTTTGATCGATTAGAAAGGGTTTGTTATGAAAATAAGTAAGGTAGAGTAGTTTAGTTAAGTATTGTAGATGGTATGGTAAGGCGGGGCGTGGTATAGTGCAGTAGTGTTTATGTGATGTTTTGTAAATGTGAGGTGCAGTAAAGTGTTGTATTGGTTTTGTTTGGTGCAATTGTAAAGTATGGTGAGGTGGGGTAAAGTACAGTGGAGTAAAGGTACAGTGCTGTCTATTAGAGTAAATATGTTTATATTTCTAATAACTATTATTGTTAAGATTTTTTAATAATTTTATTGGAGATTTTGTAGTACAATTTGCGTATATATTAGTAGAAGAAGAAAATAAGTGGAAACGGGGTATTAGTTAATTATGCTAAAAAAGGTACTACTCATGAAGACAAAGTAAAAGTTATGGAAGTTACTGACATGGATTATAAGATAGGGCCAGATACACGGGATCAATATATGACAAGGAAAGAGTTTTCAGATTGGTTTAGGGACCTGAATAAAAAAGGTAGAAAGTGAGCTTTTAGGAGGGGTATTATTTGGCTAATTTAAATTTTAAAGGTAAGTCAATTATACAAAATCATCATTTTTCTGTGAAATATCATCAATTGCTTCCCCAAAATGAACTTAGCTTAACAGGCAATGTAAGCTTAAATGACAATATTATAATACATGGGGACAATTTAAAAGCATTAAAAGCGTTATTACCTAATTATGAAGGGGAAATTGATTGCATTTATATCGATCCACCTTATAATACTGGTGAAGAAAAGTGGGTTTTTAATGATAATGTCAACTCTCCCATGATACAAGAATGGCTTGGGACAGTGGTTGATAAAGAAGACTTAGCTAGACATGATAAATGGTCATGTATGATGATGCCTCGCTTGAAACTTCTATGGGAGTTATTAAGCGAAGACGGTGTAATATTTATAAGCATCGATTACAACGAAGTTCATCATTTAACCTGTCTTATGAACGAAATTTTTGGTGAAAACAATTATTCAAAAATTTACGTGTTGGAAACTAAGGGACTTCACCTTAGTGATAATCCTGATACAGAGTATAAGAAAAACATATTTAAATTGTGTAATGAGTTATGCCAAAAAACAAGTTGGGAAACCATAAGAAATGAATTTGAGGGACGAACAGTTGTATTTGAGTTATTAAATGAAGAAGAGTGGCAGAGAAAATTAAATAAATTGTTATGCTATTAGAAAATAATTTTTACTGGTGCCTCTATAAATGAAATATCATTAACTCTTTTTTTTAACATTATCAAATTTTTCTGGAATAAATACTTCAATACAACTTTCCTGAGTTCGACAGTTAATAGGCCTACAACAACAATTTAAAAAATTAAAACCCAGTAATGGCGTAATAATATTATGTCTGCTTTTTATGCTTCCAGGAACTATTCAAGCAATTGATTCTCAGTGCTATATATGAATGGCGACAGTATTACTTATCATCAAGACCTGATGAAGATGCGAAATCGTTTGTGGACGGAGAGATAAAGAAACTTGTTAAAAAGAATGTGTGTTTATTGTAAAAATAAGGAAAGGAGTTTTATTCATGAGTGAAGATACGGGTTATTTTGAAGGTGATAATCTTGATGACGATATTAAGGAAGAAATGCGTGATTACTTATTGACTTTAGAGACCCAGCTCTTAGTAGAATATATTTTTTCGGATAAGACATTGTGTGATGAAGCTGAAAACCTATTAGGAAAGATGGTTGATTTGTTGGGTGGGGAGAATTTATATGTAAGCTTTGGGTTGTTGATATGGTTAGCTTGGATGCACGGGAGTATGATAGAACAGTTTGTAAAAGATAGAGGCGAAGGTACGTCTTTGAAGTATATTGCAGAAGACATAAAATCTTTTTATAGTAATGGTAATCTTCATTAATGCTAGGGGGTAGAGTTTTATGGGGGATTTAGGTTTATTTGGTTATGAAGTAGTTTCTATACTTTCTAAAAGTAGTTTTGAAGGAGTAATGGTACCTTATGGGATTTATAAATTAGGTGTTGATAAAGAGTGGGAAGAAATATCGAAGGGTGAAGGAGTAAGGGTGGCAGTTTTAGATACTGGTAAACCTGAACATAGTGATTTTAAGAATAATGTGGGAGAGAAGAATTTTACAAATTCGGATAGTGTGTATGACAGGAACGGTCATCATACGCATGTAGCTGGTACTGTAGGTGCAAAGGGTGGAATATTGGGTGTATTGCCAGATGCTGAGCTGTTACATGCAAAGGTGTTGGGAGACGAAGGTAGTGGTAGTGATAGATGGGTGGCTGATGCTGTGGAATGGGCTGTAAGTAATGACGCTGATGTAATAAATATGAGTTTAGGAGGATTTGCAGGATTTCCTAGTACTCATGAAGCAATAAAAGAGGCAGTAGATTCTGGGGTTATTGTAGTAGCTGCAGCAGGTAATAGTGGTAAAGAAGGAGTATCGTATCCTGCTAGTTACGAAGAAGTTATAGCGGTAGCTGCGGTTAATATAGAGTTAGAACGTCCTGATTTTTCTGCGGTAGGTAAAGAAGTAGAGGTGGCAGGTGCGGGTTATGAAGTGTTGAGTACTTGGTTGGATGATGAATATAGCAGGTTACAGGGTACTAGTATGGCATGCCCGTTGATATCGGGTGCAGTAGGGGCTATGCAAGCTAAAGCTAAAATTAGGTATGGTAGGAAGTTAAATTTGGATGAAATTAGGCTTTTGTTGCATATGATGTCAAAACCTATAGGTGATTTAGGTAGAACTAAAGGATATGGCTATGGTGTTTTTTCATTTGGTTATTTTGATCCTGAGGGGATAAAGGATTTCTTTGAAGAAGATGATGAGATGTATGATAGTTAAATTAGAAAGAAAGGTGGGGTACAGATGAGTGATAATGAAGGTTATAAAATTTGTCATGCGTGTAAAGAAGAAATAAATGCAGATGCTACTAAGTGTAAGTATTGTCAAGCTAGTTCAACTCCTGGACAAGATTTTTTACTTGGTTTTTTATTTGTGTTGTTATTCGGAGGTTTGATCTGGATTTCTGTATACGGTATAACATGTTAGGAGAGTTGCATAGTAATTGATTTAGAAGGGAGAGATACAAATGATTCTTAAGAGTGATGTAGAAGTAGGGAAAGTATACGCATACGATAAGGATGGTCTTCTAGGTAGTTGCCATCCAGGTACTAAGACTGTGGAGCTTCTTGGAATGGATGATGAAGAAAGAGCTACAGTCAAGAGTATGCAGACAGGTGAGAGGTTTAGCGTTAGTATCAGCCATTTGACTACAATAGAAGAAATAGGGCAAATAATGAAGAGCTGGTTGGATATGGACGTAGAGTCGGAATTGGTTAGAACTCATGGTGATAATTCTGCGGAAGTAGAGATTTTTAGAAGAAAGCTGAATAGGATGTATCAAATTCTAATTTATCATGAATCTGATTATTATGAGAGATTAGTGTGTCCTAAGTGTCGTGCGGTTAATATAGTAGCAAAGGATTCTGATGATATTGAAGATAATCACATTTTTTCTTAGCAAGGAAGCTGCCAATCTTTAGATTGTGCAGAGCAGTCAGATACGTTGTGTGTGTTGTAACGATAGAATCTTATTGGAATCTCGTAGGAGGGATCATGAATGGTAAGTAATGTTATTAACTTATTTGAGCCTGAAGAAGTAGGAGATCTCATATACAATAAGCTTGATAAAGCGGTGAAGAATAATCAAATTATAGCTGTTGGAGATATGAGAGGTATAGGCAAGACTCATACTTTAGTTAACTACGCTAAGGATCACGGATACCCAGTACTTGTATCCACTTTATCGAAATCTAATATACTCAAAGAAGAGTACGACTATGAAAAAATTTACTCGTTAAGTGAGGTTATTGATGGGTACTCGTGGGTAGGCATTTATAAGAATTTTCTCGTAGATGATGACGTAGCGAACGATGTACCAGCTAGGATGATTCTTTCAGGATTTATTTGATAGTATATTATTATAGAATAGAGACACTAACAGCAACTTATACAGGAGACAGACTGCAAATCTGTTAAAGTAAGTGTCTCTACGAGTAAAGAAGGCACTAACAGCAATTAACTAATATCAAATTGGATATAAAGTGCCTTTGCTATTTATGTAAAGTAGGGAATGAACAAGACACTAACAGCAATTAACAGATGAGAATCTGACCACAAAAGTGTCTTGATTCCTTACTTAGGAGGTGATTGAGTTGGATAAGTACTATTTAGGGGATTTTGTGGTAGCTGTTAAGTTTGACGGTACGGAGGCATCTGTTAGGATCATCACTCTTATGGTAGCCATGTATGGTATTGATGCAAAAGTTGATGATGAGTATCAGAAATTGATGCTATATAATGATAAAAGTAAGTACGTTATTCTGCATCGTGATAATTACATAGTTATTCCTTCTATAGGTGATTTTATTCCTAGAATAGTACCTGAGGATATATTTGATGCGAGGTACGTGACTACTTATAAAGTTGGATTTGATGATGATTTAGTGATGAGTATAGCTCCCATTAAGAATCAGTACCATTATGATCCAGAGCTCGTTAAGAGTAAAGGATCAAAGAGTAATGAATGAGGTGATTTGAGTGATGGATGAGAATGAGATGGATCTGATTGTTAAGTGTCCTGCGTGTGGTGGTGATGAAACGTATGGAAATATACACTGGAGGAATGGAAGGCAGTACTGTAGGAGATGTATTGCTGATATTTGGAGAGAAGATGAAAACTTAAGGCGTAGGTTGAATGATTAGAGGATTTGCGAAATTTTATGAGATACTCAAGAAGAAAGGGTGATTGAGTGATGGGTGTTACTGATATATTTTTAGATAAGATTAGTGAGGATGTTTTAAGGGATGAATTAAAGGAAAAATTTAAGTTATATAGCATATATTCTTTTCTATATTTTTTGTATACTGAGGATTTCAGTAGAGGGGCAGGCTAAAAATAAGAAAACAGGAGAAAGGAGTAGTGGGTAATGAAGGATAATAAGAGTGACGAATCCACAAAAAGAATCTACTTAGAAGGAAATAATGGAGGTGATTATATTGAGATTACTCAGACTAAGGAGCAGAAGGATAATTCATGCTGTACGTTGAAAGTAGGGCATTGTTGTGTGCATATAATCAGCCATCAAGTGCCTGTAGAGTATATAGTTTCACTTTTCCATTTATCTACTATTAAGAAGTTATCGGAGGGTATGGAAATGTGGGATTGGAAGAGTGATATGAGTGATTATGTACGTGACGTTCTACATTACTTTCCAGATGATTATGTGGAAGGTAAGGTATCTTATGTAGAAGAAGTGGATGTACTCTAAAAAGAGGGGTTGGGTGTTATGACTAAATATTATAAAGACGAAGAAGTGAAAGACGATTTTGTGGTTGATAAGGAATGTTCGTGTGGTAATAATGAAGCAATTTTTATTGTGGATGATGAGGACGAAGAAGGTATTTATGGCACATCTCAATGTACAAAATGTGGTCATGAAGAATTTGATGCAATAGTAGACCCATTGTTAAATTTTTTAGCTGGCATAGATCAGAGTAAGTTAGAGAGATATGAAAAAGGGATATAACGCATAGAAGAACTTATTTTAAGATAGAAAGAGGGGTGATAGGGATATGGAATTGTCGATATGTTCTTATTGTAAATACTCAGATAACTGTGGGCGATTTGATGAGTTGTATCAGTTTTTTAGAATCCTTCAAGAAGATGGTTATCAGCTACCGAATTTTGATATAGTTGTAAGGTGTAAGGATTACGTGCATGTAGAAAAGGCAGAGGTTCCTCAGCATATGCTACCACAAATTCTCAATAGATGGTTTGATGGATAAAGCGTTAGGGGAAACTTATAACGATTAGGAAAGGAGGCTACTAAGTATGAAATTAAATAAATGTAACGATTGTACGGTACCAGAAGGATATATGGAGATTGTAGATATTGAAAATGTGTACTATAACCCTGATAACGGTGAGATAGTGATTTGTGGTATACCAGATTCTGATGATGAAGAATATAACGGTGAGATAGTGATTTGTGGTATACCAGATTCTGATGATGAAGAATTGCATAACTGTGATCAGATGGGTTGTGGCAGTTTATCTCATGTGTTAATTCGATGCACGGATAGAAGAATGATTGAATAAAAGATTAGGAGGTACAGCTTTAATGGATGACATGCCTGAAATACCAGATATTAGTGAAGAAGGCACTGTTTTCAGTTATTATGCTTTTTATAAGGGAGTTTTGCTAGAAGTTGGTCAATCGGATGATCAAGAATTTAATAAACAGGTTGATAGTTTGAGTGAGGGAGATTATGTGACTTACGTAGATAAGCTTGGCGAAGAGTATAACTGCAAAGTAATTGAAAAGAATTTTAAAAATGGAGCTTATTATATCTTAGTGGAATAGAAGGGTGGGATATATTAAGTAATGAGGACGTATAGTGAAGGTAGTATAGTTTTAGTTAATGATGACGCTAGGTTAATGGATAAGTATGTAGATGATAACTCTTGTGATATATGTATAACTTCTCCACCTTATAATGTCGGTGAGTTTAAGGACTTATATAATAATAATATAGATGATAGCTTAAGTCCTTCTGAGTATTACGAATTAATTAATGATGTATCTGAATTATTGTTTAAAAAGATTAGATCGGGTGGTAGGTATTGTTTAAATATTAATCAGATATATGAACAGCCTGTTTTGGTAGAGATGATAAAAGATATAGGTTGGATTCATCGAGCTACGATAATATGGGATAAATCTAATATTCCTCGAAGAACTGCTTGGGGTAGTTGGCAGAGCCCTAGTGATCCTCATGTATTGCCTCCATTTGAATTTATAATAGTTTTCCATAAAGATACTTCAAGGCATGACGGTGATAAAGCTAAAATAGATATTACTAGAGACGAATTCGTTGAATATACTAATTGTTTATGGCGGTTTCCTACTAGTAAAAAGAATTTTAATAGCTTAAAGGCAACGTTTCCTGATGAATTGCCTTATAGGTTGATGAAGCTGTATTCGTATGTAGGTGATGTAGTGATTGAACCGTTTTTAGGTTCAGGCACTACTTTGCAGGTGGCTAGTAGATTAGACAGGAAAGGTGTAGGTTTTGAGTTATCAGATGTAATATATAATGAAACTATAAGTATGTGGGATAGCCAATTGGATTGTTTTAGGTAATTTTTAAGGTAGCTTAATATATTTTATATTTGTTAATAAATCTTAATATTTTACGGGAGATTTTAGGTGGTATTTTGCGTTTATACTAGCAGGGAGAAGAGGTGCTGTTGAATGAAATATAACGTTTTATATGTAGACCCACCATGGAGTTATAGAAATAAGAATACTGGGGGTTCAATGAAGAGTGGGTCTAGTGCTAAGTATGATGTTTTAACGGTAGAAGAATTGTGTGAGTTGCCTATTAGATACGTAACTGAAAAAGACGCATGTTTGTTCTTGTGGGTAACTGTGCCTTTGATACCTCAGGGGTTACAGGTTATGGAAGCTTGGGGATTTAAGTATAAAACTTCTTTGTTCTGGAGAAAGATAATGTCTTTAGGGATGGGCTTTTGGTGGCGAGGTCAGGTAGAATGTTTATTCTTTGGAACTAGGGGTAATATAAAGGCTTTTCGAACTCAGAAAGCTAATATAATACAGAGTAAGGCGTTGAAGCATTCGGAGAAACCTGAGGAGTTTAGGAAGTTAATAGATGAGTCTATAACTACTATTGATAATCCTAAGAAGCTTGAGCTATTTGGCACGAAGAAAGTTGAGGGTTGGGAAGTAATAGGTAGAGAAGTGGATGGGCTAGATATAAAAGATAGTTTGGAGCGATTGATAGAAGGGAGTTCTTGATTTGAGAAAGCATAAGAAGAAAGTGATTGATTATTATATATGCCTCCCTCTTACTCAATAGATGCTAACATATCATTTTCGTTTTCATACTGTTTATCATCACCATCTACAAAATAAGCCACTTTCGGTTTCCCAAACTTACCATTTTTCAAAACTGGAGTATGTATCTCCATCTGAACACCTTTACCCTTATGCTCACTCCTGTACAATAGATAATGTATATCATCCTGGCTAAGTGAAAAATGTAAACTCCATTCTAACATCATCAACCCCCCACTTAACGGATGGAAATTCATATAGGTACTTCATCGTAAACCTACCAGTTATTAATAATGATTAGAGAAGTGTTATTCGTAGTTTCTCTTGTAGTGGTATGGGAAAGTTTGAAGGGTACTTTGTTAAATATTTTTAAAAAAGGTTATGATTTACGAGAAGAGGAGGTGATGGATGGGCGATGGAATAGAATAGAGCAAGAGCGTTTGGAATATGTGTTTCCTTGGTATTATCATATAGGGGAAGGAGTTAGAGAAGCTGTATATCTTCTCAGAAATGTAGGGATTAATACGACATGCAGCTGTGAAGAAGAAAGTTATATAGAATTTGATAGCCTTGATCCTACTGCAGAACAATGGTGGATATACTCGATTCTATCAGAGGCAGGTTATTATAACTTTAAAATTGAATTTTATTTTCATTATAGCTATGCAGAAGGGGGTAGAGATCAAGTATATTAACCGCTACCACCCGAGTTCCAAGCTGTGCCACAAGTGTGAGACTCCCAACGAGGAGTTAAGCTTGAAAGATCGAACCTGGCAGTGCGATGTTTGCGGTTCAATCCACGACAGGGATTTGAATGCAGCAATTAATATTGAAAGGGCGGGGCATCGTCCTTTGGGGTAGGAGACGTAAGACCTGCTAATACAGGGGCGGTTTCTGTGGATCCCAGAATCCCGCCGTTTTAACGGCGGGAGTATGTCAACGTAATATCATTGTAATATCTAGGAGGTAAGTTGATGGAAGAAAAGTGTGAGTATGAAAATCCAACCGAAGGGTGTTGTCCTTGTGAATATTTCGCACGTTATAGATATTTTAAGGGGGGATTCCATTATCACGATTATTGTGTTTTAGGTAGAAAAGGTATGCATTATGGATGGTGGGATGAAGGCGGAGATGACGATGGAAAAGAGCAAGTAGAAGCACCAGTAACGGTAAAAGATATGGAATTTATTGCGAAGCATAGGATACTAAGAGGCTATTATCCTGTGGATACTGAGTTTACACCTTCTTTTTCTATTAATAGACGTTTTGATGTTATAGGAATTGATCGTAAGAAACGACAATCACGGATTGTTGAAATAAAATCATCTAGAAAAGATTTTGTATCAGATAAAAAGTGGCGGGAGTATTTGCCGTGGTGTAATTATTTTACTTTTTTAACTCCAATAGGTGTTATTAATCCAGAAGAATTACCTCCAAAAATAGGTTTGGTAGAAGCATTTAGGTTTCCTAATAATAGGTTATCTTATCAAGTCGTAAAAAGGAGCTATATTTTACGATCACAATTAAGCGATATGCAGTATATTAGTATATTAGAAGGTATGTGTAATAGTTTGTCATGGAAACTTTTGAACTATGAGAATGAGGAGGATAGGTGATGATAACAGAATTTAAAGGGGAATATAGGTGGTTGAGTAACTATTATCCATGTAGAATCGATTATGAAGGTATAAGCTACCCTACGGTGGAACATGCTTATCAAGCATGTAAGACTAATTCATTCGATGAAAAGCGTAGGATAGCTAGCTTTTCTAGACCTGGCGATGCTAAAAGGTTAGGCAGAGTAGTTGATATGAGAGAAGATTGGGAGGATATTAAGTATGATGTTATGTATGAACTTCTTAAGATTAAGTTCTCTCAACCTGATCTTAGGAGGAGTTTAGTTGAAACAGGAGAACAACATTTAGAAGAGGGTAATTACTGGCATGATAATTACTGGGGTAATTGTTATTGTCCTCGATGTGAACAGATAGAAGGTCAAAATAACTTGGGGAAGTTACTAATGGATATAAGAAGTGAATTAAGAGAACGAAAGGACGGGTAAGTATGAGTAAAAGATGTTTGAACGCTTCGGATGTGAAGGGATTAATACATGATGCGGTTAATAAGGGTTATAAGGTTAAAGTGGAGTTGGAGCCTGATCAGGTAGTGTGTACACATGATGGGGAAGATTGGATGACTGTTCAAGACGGGGAGCTTAGTATAGACGAACAAGGAAGAGTAAGTATGTACGGTTGTAGAGTGTCCGTAGGCAGTAATGTAGTTATAGATGAAGAAGGTAAAGGTAAAGGTAGGCGTGTGTGTAGTTGTTATATATCTTCAGATAATGATGTGATATATGAACGAAATAAATCAGATAACTTGTTACGTATTGATGGGTATGACACCATAGGGGAAGCTATAGCAAATGGATTGGATTTAAATAATTATAAAAATCCTGTTGATTTTAAAGGTATACCTTATATGATAACGGAGGAAGGTAAAAAGTATATTACTGAGAGATAGTATTATAGAGGATGGTAATTGTTATGGCTAACATATTTCTTTGGGTGGGTAGAATATGTATATGGGTGGTCTTAGTATCTGTGATACTTATATCATTTATAGGAGTGTTATTTATTGCGTGGAGTGAATCAATAGTAGTAGGTATACTTATGACTTTATTTATTTTAGGGGTAGTGTCTATATTTGTTTCAATCATTATAACAAAATATAGTGAGATTAATATAAAGTGATTTGGATTACCTAAGAATTTAAGGAGGAATAAAGATGACTATTGATTATGGAGGATGGAATAATGATTATCAAGAAGTAGTTGTAAGTGGTGATGCGGAGGTTGTAGATAATTATGAGAATTCTGAGGGTGAAGTTATTAAAAAGATTGTATTACCTAGTGAGGTAGAAGTTAGAGAGGACTTTCCTAGTAATGAGCTTAAGGAAGTTGATATGCTTGAAGATGTTTATATAAAGGATAACTTTCCTAAGAGTGAACTTAAGGATATTGGGATACCTAATGATATAGAAGAGAGGTTTGGGAAGTAAGTAATATATTGAAAGTAGGATTAATTGAATCAGAAGATAATAAAGAAGGGAGGGCTACGATGGTTGACTGGGATAAGTTAAAGGAAGCATATGAGACGGTAAGAAGAGAAGTGGTAGATAGAGCAGAAGGTGAAGGATTTGTAGTTTACAACATGAAGAATGGAGTAATTCGTATAGATATAAAGGATAATTCTTAATATGTGGATATGAAAGGAGTGATATTGATGGATAGTGAAGAAAAACAGGTAATAGAGATAACAATAGAAGAGGCTTGTGCTATATTGCATATGAGCCAATGTATGTATGATTTGGCACATCAGAATTCAGAAAGTATTCCTAATGATGTACAGAGAGGCGACCATCATTTAATAAGAAAGATACTGGAGAATTTTCCTAATATAGTAAGTTATATTGATAAGCAGGAAGAGCAAGGAAAGGGTGATATTGATGAATAATGAAGATGAAGGTAATGTATATGATTTGTATGAAGAGCAGCTGAAAAAGCAGGTTACAGAAGCTACGGGCTTGGATGATACTAATTCAAACCTGACGGAAGGTATAAGGGAAGCTATGCATAGAGCGGTATTGTACGATGAACATGATCGTTTTAAGGAAATTGAGTATTATGAGAAATATGGTATTGAATCTAGAATGTGTAAAAATAACGTTTGTAGTGATAATAACGGAGGCGAATGTAAGAATGATGATAGACCTGTAGGTTGTTTATATCGTATGGTTGATAACCCTCCTAATTCTTTATGCTATGATGAATATATGCCTTCTCATAGGGAAGCTTTGGATATGTTGGAGTACCATGGATTATTGAAAGGAGAAAGGGAAGAGTATAAAAAAGCTAATTCTAAATATGATAAGGCACGTAGCAGAGAAGAAAGGCATAGTACTGAGATAAAAGGTATAGATTTTAATATGCTTATAGAAGTTTTGTACAACGTATTAAGTGGGGAATATTATCGAGCTGAGACTGATCCTATGAATGATGTACCTGTAGAGGCACACGTGCAGAATATATGCGTGGAAGTAGAAAAAGCTATGGGTATTTATCCTAATACAAGGATATATTAGTTAGGAGGGGTTTTTTAATGTCTAAGGACGTAAAGTTGATTAGGTTTAATGAAGATAATATAAGGCAGATTCTAAAAGGCAATAAGACGCAAACAAGGCGTGTGGTGAAGCCTCAACCTCCTATAGACCCTGTAGAAGGGCATGTAGAGGGAGGAATATACGGTCCTGAATGGTTCCATCCTGAGGTAGTTGGTAAGGATGGAGAAGCTATGCCAGGTGAACCTATATTTGGGATATATGATTTCTGGGGCGAATGGGGTATAAAGTGTCCATATTATCCTCGACAGTCTCTTTGGGTGCAGGAGGGCTGGACAGTTGCTGATGTGGCAATGGACGCACCTGAAGATGAAAAATCGAAAGTTATTATTGCATACAAAGCAGATGGTATCAAGATAGAGAAGTATGTATCTCACGAGCTACATTCTAAGCTAGAAGATAAATTGGAATATTTACAAGTATTTGGAGATGGTGGAGATAATTGGCAATCTCCACGATTTATGCCATACGAAATTGCTAGGTTATTTTTGGAAGTGGTAGATATAAGGGTAGAAAGATTGCAGGATATAGATAGAGACGATGCAAAAAAAGAAGGTGTTTCAGAGTATATACATGAGTATATACCAGATTATAGGATTAATTTTAAAGAGGTTAAGGAAACAGTAGAGAACTTTGCTGAATTATGGGATAACATTTATTCTGGTACGGATTATTCTTGGAAATATAATTCGTTAGTATGGGTGATCGATTTTGTTAAGGAATCTTAATAATTTTAGGTGAAATTTTGGATTGTGTTTTGCGTATATATTAGTAGGAAGGTGTGATTGAATAGTGGAAAATAGAAGTGAATGTTATGAATGTGATTATTGCCAGTTATTTAATGATGAATGGTGCGTTTGTTGGCATCCTGATTATAAAGGATGTAAGAAGCAAATATATTTGCCTTGCTTAGTGAAATTAGACCCTATAGAAAGGACGGAGGATGATTAGAGCGTATGGTAGGCAATCCTATAAATTGTGAAAGATGCGGTAAGTTTGTGGGTAAAGGTGGCAAGATTAACATATTGCATAATGATTATACTGGCGGTTCTGAATTAATAGAAGCGTTATGTGAGCGTTGTTATGAAGGCGATAAGTTGAGAGAAGGTGAGCCAGCAAATTGTGATAGGTGTGGTAGGCTTATAGAGAAAGGAGGTAAATTTGGTATACTGCATGATGATTACAATGAAGGATTTGTATTGATGGAGGCGTTATGTGATTATTGTTGTGAAGTTAATGAAGCGGAGGATGCTTAAATTTTTGATAATGAAAGGGGAAATTGATTATGGCAGTAATAGAATTTGATAAGTCAGAATTGCAGAGGGCTTTAGAAACTGTTAGTAGAGGGGTTGGTAAGGATTCTTCACCTTTACCTATATTGGGTAATATATTGTTTAGGGATGGTTATGTTTATGGTACTAATTTAGAGATAGGTATAACATCTTATGTGGGTAATTTTGAAGGCGAATTTCTTTTACCTTCCCGTGTAGTAGATATTGTTAAATCGTTTAATAGTAATACTGTAAAAATGGAGTTTGATGGAGATATAGCGGTATTAAAGGGTGGTAAAAGTCGTTTTAAATTGAAATCTATATCTACAGAGAATTATCCTGATATGATGTATAAAGGTAATGAGACATACGCTACTTTTGGGAAAGGTGTTATAAAAGAAGTTACGGATCATACTTTATTTGCTACGAGTAAAAATAGTTCTAGACCTGCATTTTCAGGAGTGCTATTTACCTTTGAAGGTAAGGACTTGAAGGCGGTTGCGAGTGATACTTTTAGATTATCTATATATAGGCGTGATAACGTAACGCATGATGATACAGGTGGCGAAGGGGTATCCACGTTGTTAATGCCTGTTGATGCTTTAAAGGAGGCTTCTAAAATAGAAGGAGATAATGTAGAATTGCAAGTTATGGATAACGTTAAACAAGCTTGTTTTGCAGGGCAATATACTACTGTGGCTACGAGGCTTTTAGAAGATAACTTCCCTAATTTTGATAGTGTGATTCCAAAAGATGATGCTCCTATAAAGCATACTGTTGATAGAGAAGCTTTTATTGAGCTATTGGGTAGGGCTTCTTTAGTTGTAGATTCTTCGAATGCTATATGGGTAGAGTTTGCGGAATCTAATTTAAAAATACAATCAAAGAGCGATATGGGTGAAGTAGATGATAGTATGGAATCAGACGGAGTAGGTGAAGGCGGGGTATATCTTAATGTGAAGTATTTGATTGATGCGTTGAAATCCGTAAGCTACGAAAAGGTTGATATAAATATACATGGTTTGCATAGCCCTGTGTGTATTACTAGTGAGAATTGGTTTTATTTATTGTTACCTATTAAGAAGATGTGATAGGAGGAATGCAAAAATGATGTATGTGGGGCTAGATGAGGCAGGGTATGGATCGGGAGTGGGTCCGATTTATACTTCTGCAGTGGTATTCGACGATTATACACATATATTTATTTCAGAATTGGTTGATAGTAAGATGTTGGATCACGAACAGCGAGTGGAACTGGTAAAAGAAATTCAGTCGCAAGCTATTGCTTATACTGTTGATCATGCTACTTTAGAAGAGATTTATGAATTGAATCTGGG
>Ga0207421_10003258_pt1 | contig 19411 bp, 24 predicted proteins | sample SodLakKL_010_SED_4_FD_187542 | JGI IMG/M metagenome (GOLD analysis project Ga0207421, IMG submission 187542) | Alkaline sediment microbial communities from Lake Tanatar, Kulunda Steppe, Russia - 8KL_010_SED (SPAdes) (version 2) | ecosystem: Environmental > Aquatic > Non-marine Saline and... | reverse complement strand
TCTGGAAAGGAAAGCTTGAGCATCTTTATCCTTTCTAATTAACTAGTATGAAAATCCTATTTGGCATATATACGAATAATTCTTTTTCAAATCAGGTAAAGCTTCATCTTCCATCTACTTTTAACCTTAAAGCTTATTTAAATCGATAACTATATGTGGGAAGAGTTTTCATCAAATAACATAATTTTATTAACTAATGCAGGTGTCACTACAATGACCTCAGATTTAAACACTAAAGTAAAAGCTGCCAGTAAAGCGGCTATTGTACTGGCGAGTATGAATACCGATGAGAAAAACAAAGCTCTTGAATCAATGGCAAAAGCATTAGATGCAAAAAGATCATCAATAATTCAAGCGAATGCCCAAGATATAGATAATGCAATGAAATTAAAAAATGATGGTCTCATTTCCCAGGCATTAGTTGATAGGTTGAAAGTTGATGATAATAAAATAGATGGGATGATTGCAGGGATTCTAGATGTTGTAGACCTTGAAGATCCAACTGGAAAGACATTAGAATCTATTGAAATTGCAGAAGGCACATTTTTGTATAAGGTAAGCTGCCCAATTGGATTAATTGGTGTTGTATTTGAATCAAGGCCCGATGTTGTTCCGCAAATAATGTCATTGTGCTTAAAAAGTGGTAATTCAATTGTCTTCAAAGGTGGCAGTGAAGCCATTCACTCAAACAAAATAATTTTTGATATCTTGATAGAGGCAATAGAACATTCAAGCAAAGTGCCAGCTGAATGCTTTAATTTATTAGAGTCAAGAGAAGAAGTAATGGACTTGCTAAGTGAGGATGATTATATCGACTTGGTCATACCACGTGGTTCAAACGAGTTTGTTAAGTTTATACAAGACAACACTCGAGTTCCAGTACTAGGCCATGCAGATGGAGTTTGCCATGTATATGTGGATGAAATGGCAGATTTAGATAAAGCATATAAGGTATGTTTCGATTCGAAAGTCCAATATCCAGCTGTTTGCAATGCAATGGAAACATTGCTGGTTAATAAGCATATAGCACCTAAATTTTTACCTAAGATGGTAGAGATGTATAAAACAGCAAATGTTGAGATTAGATGCGACGACAGATCTTATGATATTGCTAAAGATATACAAGGATTAAATCTGAAAAAAGTTGAGGAAAAAGATTGGAATACTGAATACAATGATTTAATTCTCTCTATAAAGGTAATTGATTCTTTAGATGAAGCTGTTAGTCATATTAACACCCACGGATCTCATCATACAGACTCGATTGTAACAGAGGACAATGATAACAAGAGAAGATTTGTGAGTTTGGTTGATTCATCAAGTACTATTATTAATGCGTCCACAAGGTTTGCAGATGGATATAGGTATGGTAAAGGAGCAGAAGTTGGAATAAGTACAAATAAAATCCATGCAAGGGGTCCAGTTGGTATGGAAGGTTTGGTTATTTATAAATATGTACTTGTTGGCGATGGAGATACAGTGGCAGATTTTGAAGATGATGGTTGCAAAAAATACACTCATAAGAATGTACTAAAAGAGTTTAACATCTAATAATGATTCACTATGAACAAATTATAGGCTGAGAGGAAACTGTTTTTGACTTATAGAAATAAAATCCTTGGCAAAGTAGAGAAGATAGTTGTTAAGGTAGGTACATCTTCAATTACAAGTGATGATGGTAAGTTAAATATTGAGTTTATGAAAAATGTAGCTTACCAGATATCTCAACTTCAGAAATTGAACAAACAAGTTATACTTGTTAGTTCGGGCTCTATTGGAGTTGGGATTGAAATGTTAAAACTAGGTTATAGGCCTAGGGAAATACCTATTAGACAAGCAGCTGCAGCAGTTGGACAAAGTGTGCTTATGCAGGAATGGAGAAAAGCTTTTGATGACTATGACTTGGATGTTGCGCAGATATTGTTATCATATGATTCATTTTCAAGCAGACTGACCTACTTAAATTTAAGGAATAGTATATCTACTCTTTTAAGCTATGGAGTTATACCAATAATTAATGAGAATGATCCTACTTGTGTTCATGAGATTGAAGCTACATTTGGTGACAATGATAAACTTTCAGCAATGGTTGCAAGTAAAATAGAGGCCGATTTATTGATTATGTTATCAGATATAGATGGACTTTATGATAAAAACCCAAAACGAAATCCTGATGCTAAATTATTGTCCACTGTAGAGGAAATAACTCCTGAAATCGAAAGTTATGGAGGCAACCCTTCAAGCACCAAGGGTACTGGAGGTATGAGAACTAAGATTGAAGCTGCAAAAATATGCAACATGACTGGATGCTTTATGGTCATTGCTAACAGTGCAATAGAAAATGTAATATTAAAAATCTTGGACGGTGAACAAATCGGTACATTGTTTTTGACAAAAGAAGATGTACATAAAAATAGAATTAGATGGATTATACTTTCCAAGTCATCTGGGAAAATTGTTGTTGACCATGGTGCAAAAAATGCAATTGAAAAGAAGATGAGCTTGCTACCATCAGGGGTTGTAGATGTGACAGGAAATTTCGAAAGAGGAGATATAATAGAAATTGAATGTGATGGTTATCTGTTTGCAAAAGGTATCACAGATTATAGCTCAGATGAACTTGATATCATTAAAGGCCTTCACACAGACAAAATAGTGGAAGTATTAGGCTACAAGAACTACAATCATGTAATAAAACAGGAAAATATTGGTATTATCAATTGATCTTACTTAATAGCTTTTAAAATTTGTATTAGTTATACTCTCTAATTTTTTAACATATGAATATATACTCTCAATATCTTTTATTTCTTTTTTCACTAGAGATTTTAATCTTAATCTGATATTTGTATCAACATCAATAGATGAGTGCTCTAAGTACTTTGCCATTTTCATTGCTAGCTCATCACCTGCATTATCCCAATCAGTTAAAATAACAACATTTCTTTGTTCTCTCTCGACACCTTCAATGAAATTAAGTAGTGATCTGCTATTAGGAGTTTTAATATTTCCATTGATGCCTAATTTTTTCAGTGAAGCAACATCTCTTTTACCTTCAACAATGATAATGTCACCTAATGCAGCTTTTTCTTCAAGCTCTTCTAATACTTTTTCAACCTTATCGAGTTTTACTTTATAGTCATTTAAGCTTACCAGTGTGATCCCCTACATTACTCAAATCATTTATTATAGTGCATCAATAAGTTTTTTAATTACACTATTATATGAAATATCTTTAATTTTTATAGTTTTTCTGTGATTTTTTAATCCTTTTATAATTTCAATCTTATTTTGCTTTACTCCAAAAAAAGATGCCAGAACATCAATTAATTGCAAATTAGCCTTGCCACACTTTGGCTCTTCAGTTATTTTAACTTGGATCGTTTTTCTCCAAGAATTGTAAGCATACGGGACATGATTTTCCTTTGAACCAGGAATGATTTCTAATTTTAAAAGAATTCCATCATCTATGTCCTTAATTGCTTCTTCCAGCTCCATATTATCTATAGTTATTGAATGAATCGTTTATTACATCTTTTCTAGGTACTCAAATCAATTGCCATAAATCTTATTCTAAAAGAGATTGTTACAGTCATATTTTGTATTCATTATTGAATGTATAGTAGAAGGTATTGCACCAATTGCGGTACAAGTTTCTAATGAAACTCCGTTTCCTGTTATGTCTAAATGATATTTAGAAAATCTTAATATGCTTTTAGGTAGACCTTTTCTACCAAGTCCAATTAATATCAAAAACGATTTGTTACTCATGATTTCTTCTACTAGCTGACAAGAATTAATCTGAAATTTTTTATCAGGCTTTGATGTGGTAACTACAGGAGCACCTAAATGCGATTGAAACCCTTTTTTGGGTAAAGGCAAGTTACTGACACGTTTTTCACGATTTAAAATATCTAAATATTTTCCCGAGTCCCCTATAGTTGTTTTCTCAGTGATAATTTTAGTTAATTCATCAACATTTAAATCAAAAGGGAAGTCAAAAAGTGCTAAATTGTAACCGTAAGCATAGCATATTGGTGCAGACCTAGCAATAGCACGATAATGTGCATCTAATACCTTTATTTTATCATAAGTATTAACTAATCCAATTGTCAACATATTTTTACCTTAAGAATTAATATATCATTTAAGAGAATACCTGAAAACTTTTTTAGTACATTTATTAAATAAACAACAAATAGCACATTTTCTCCAAAGCATTTTTTTATAGTTTAAATCAACTTCTTCAAATCCAACTATTGAAAAGAAAGCATTATCATACGTTTTCGCATAAATGTACTCATGTTCTTTCGGTGTTTGCTCTAAAACATAATTTATCAATTGTCTTCCAATACCTTTCCCTCTATGATTTGGTGCTATAGCGATAGTATGTATTTCTGGGAATGGATTGAATATGAGTGCAATACAACCGATTACAGAGCTGTTACTTTCAGCAAGGAAGAAGTTTTCAATTGGTATATCTTCAATGTTCAAAAAGTATGTAGAAACTAATCTAACTATTGAACTCCTGTCATTCTCATCACAGCACCTTATGTTGAATTCCTTTAAATTCATTCAGCTTCACTCATACTTCCACTTCTAAACCCTTGAATATCTAATGTTATATGATTGAGTCCAATTTTATGAAAATACTGAATAATACTCTGACGATTAATCAAAAGCTTGTTAAATTCATTTGGACTTATTTCAATCCTTGCAATGCTATTGTGTAACCTGACTCGAACAGAGACAAAATCAAATTGGTATAAAAAATCTTCAGCTTCTTCAATTTTGTGCAAGTCTTTTTTTGTAATGCGGGTATTAAATGGTATTCTAGTAGCTAAACAACTTTCAGAAGGCTTATTCCGGTTTGAAAGATTTAGGTAGGAAGCAATCTCTCTAATATCATCTTTATAAATCCCAAAAGTGATGAAAGGTGAATGTAAAATATCTTTATTTTCATGAACTGCTTTTATCCCTGGTCTATAATCCTTTAGATCAGAGCAGTTAGTTCCTTCTACAACCATATCATAATTATTCCTGCTTGCAAACTCCCTTAGTTTCTCAATAATAACCTTTTTGCAGTAATAACACCTGAATTTATTGTTTGATAGGACATCATTTTTGTTTTCAAGGTCAGCAGGAATGATGAAATGTTTAATACCTATTTCTTTAGAAACAAGTTCACAATTTTCAATTTCACGTCTGGGTAAAAAAATTGAGTCGACAGTTATTGCTGTTACATCATCTTTTAATTTATCGTAAGCTATATGAGCCAGTACTGAACTATCAATTCCACCAGAAAAAGCAATAAGAACCTTTTTATATGCAAGCGAATTTGCAATCCGTGCTATTTTTTGTTGAATCATATGTGAATAGAGTATACCTATTTAGAATTTGAAAATCTCAGAGTCTCTTAACCAACTAATGTCTGATCTATACAATTCTCTTAAATCTTTCAAGCCAAGTTTTAACATTGCAACTCGACTAACACCAAGACCCCATGCTAGGACAGGCTCTTTTATTCCTAAGGGTTCAGTAACTTCTTTTCTAAAAATCCCAGCTCCCCCTAATTCAACCCATCCCATACCTTCAATGTAAACCTCAGGTTCAACACTAGGTTCTGTATAGGGGAAGTATCCTGGTCTAAATCTAACATTTTCGAACCCCATTCTATGATAAAATTCAGAAAGACAGCCTAGAAGATTAGCAAAAGACATATTTTTATCCATTACGACTCCCTCAAGTTGCTCAAACTCTGGTGTATGCGTGGGATCAATTGTTTCTCTTCGATAAGCTCGATCTATACAAAAAGCTTTTACTGGTGGATCAGGGTTATCAGCTAAATATTTGATAGTGATTGCCGTTGTATGTGTTCTGAGCACATTCCTTGAAGCAATTTCTTCACTCCATGTTCCACCCCATCCTGTAGATTCACTATCCCCTCCATGCTCATGCATTGCAGCCACATGGCGCTTATATTTATCAGGCAATTCACTTCTAGAACTTAAATGGAAAGTATCTTGCATTTCTCTAGCTGGATGGTCCTGGGGTTGAAACAATGTATCAAAGTTCCAAAAGGAGCTTTGTATAACATCTCCTTTAATTTCAGTAAATCCCATCTCTAAAAAAATACTTCTCATTTGGTTCAGTAAACGCTGATAAGGATGAATTTTAGCAGCAAATGTTTTTTTTGCTGGTTTTTTAATATCATAAGGTCTGATTTTTTTATTTTTCCATTCTCCACTTTTTAAAAGATCAGCAGTGATCTGAGTAATTTCTTCTTCCAGATCAATACCTTCTTCCAATAATGCAAGACCTGAATCAGTTATTTGAACAATTCTACTTTTATCTTCTTCTTCATAGACAAGTTTTCTTTTGATCAAATCTTTTAAAATTTCTTTGTTTGATTCAGCTTCTTTATAATCAATGGACTGGCTTTTTAGTTTTTCGAGCAAAAACTCATCATAACCTTTCTCTGCTTTAGATTGAGGAATAACTTTTCCATCATTAATCTTGGCCCAGCCTTTTTTTAATAACCAACCTGTAGCGATTCCAACTAGCTGAGGTGAATATTTATTTTTCAATTCTTCCATGGAAACGGGCTCATCAATAGAATCTATAATTCTTCGTTCAGGAAGTCCATTTTCAGCGTAGTTCTCTCCTTCTTTTGTTAAATAATATTGTTTTGTAATATTATCGACTACACTCAAATAACCCTTTTCTTCAAGCAAAAAAGAAGCATGTATTGCAGCTTCAACTTTTAGATTTGTTTTTTCGGCGAGCTCAGTTGGAGTTAATTTATGGTTATCATTGAATGAAAGTAAAACTTTTTTTTCATGAGTAGTGAGGTTATAATTCAAGTTCATACTAAATACCTACCATTACATAAGATAGTCAGTTTTTATAACTAATTCCATATTCTTCTAATAAATTCTTCGCATTTTCCCTTTCAATTTGGTGACTAGTTAAAAACTGATTCATAATTTCAGCAGCATATTTTTTACAATGACCACATAAAAGTTCACCATTTTTACACTCTTGATGAATCCTTTTAAGCTCCTTATCATCTTCAACAAGATGGAACAACATTATCTCGAAAATAGAACAATTTTCAGGCACTCCACCTAATTCCCTTTGCTCTGTAGAACTTATTCTACCACCAGTTTTAGATCTCATTATTTTCTTTGCTGCATCTTTTGGATTATCAGTTAAAGCGATATAACTTTCAGGGGAGCTACTCGACATTTTTCCTCCCTGGAGTCCGGTCATAAAACGATGATAAGTAGATACAGGTGGCATAAATGCATATCCGCCATATTTCAGCTCTACTTCACGAACAACCTGAGCTATTTTTTCATAATCATCGAACTCATAAATATCGACATGACCTTCGAAAAGTTGTGCATTATTGTCGAACCTTTGTTTGATAGCTAATAAAGCTTCATTTGGAGCTGATTTACCTCTAACACTATAATAAGGTATATTTGACTTATCAGTTCTTTGTTCAATTCTAAAAAGGTTCATCTTGTTTGCTAAACCTCTTGTTAATCTAATATGAGGATCTTGATCAGCTCCAACAGGGATAACAGTGGGTTTTGGTCCACTATTGTCTTCTACTTGTGGATTTAAAATATCTGCACTTTGGCACAATGCACTAATTGTATGAGAGATGTTGGTATTACCACTAAAACCATAAATTGAACTCATTTCAGAAAAATTTACTTTAACGCCAAGTTCAAAAGCCAGATTCATAATCTTATCTGATTCTGATTGGAAGTAAATGTGCCCATCTGGTTTGAAACCAAGTGCTATTAAACTAAGGATATATTCATTAATACCAATTTCTTTACACATCTCCCAACTGCTCCCTCTTACAGAATAAGCCTCTCTATCAGCAATTCCTACAAAAGCATCACCTCCCATTTTCTGATGCCAAATAATTTGATCCATTACCATCTTATGGCCTAAATGAACATGACCACTTGGCATAAATCCGCTCATCACTGCAAATGGCTCATTGTTCTTAATTGCTTCAATAATTTTTCCATATCCTCTATGTCCAAAAATGATATTTCTTCTAATATACTTGTTAGGCTTAGGAACTGTAGGAATTAAATCTTCGAATGGTGATATTCCAAAATCTTGAAAAAGCTTGGAATAATCTTGAATATCAGTTGAACCCCATGGATTAATTTCATTGTTCATCTGTAATCTCTCTTTTCACTTAAGACGCTTTACAATAGGGAGCTATCTCTGCTTAATAAAGTTCTAACCTAAAGCTTACGCTTCAATAGAAACAAGACATAACTTATTAATCTTTTCTATTTTTTATAGCTTCAAAATCATAAGGAATAGGCGCCTCAGTTGGTATAGAATCAACAAGTTCAATAAATTCAGGTGTATGCATCAAACATCTATCTTTTTTCCCTTGAAACTCTGAAAATGTTCTTATATTCTTCCAAATCTGTTTTAAACTCTTATTTTCGATATTTCCAAAATGGAATGGTAAATAGGGACAGGGCTTTACAGAGCCATCAACACAAACATGCAACCATCTCTGCCCAGCTAGACATCCTAACATTTGTCCTTCAAAGTATGTATTAGAAAATATACGTGGTCCTGTTTCTGTAGTATTTATTTCATTGTAAAAGTTCAAGATCCTTTTCCTGTCATTATCTGATAGAATGGGATCACCTTTTTTCTTAGGAACTGACTCCCACAACGAGAATTCATGGGCGCCAAGATCAGATACAAACTTGTACATTTCATCAAGTTCATTGATATTTGAGGGAGATACATGAGTTGTGACGGTAACTAGTAGCCCTGCTTCTAATCCATACTTTATCGCAGATACAGCACTGTCAAAAGCTCCTTCAAGTTTCCTGACAGAATCATGCTTACTTGGTTCGGTTGAATATAAACTAACTAACAAATTATGAAGTCCCGCATCCTTCAGTCTTTTTGCCGTATCTAAATTGATCTCAGTTCCTGGAGTAAATATGTTAACAATTGCACGGTCTTTATCTACGTAATCAATAAGCTCAAAGATTTCATTTCGCAGTAGAGGATCACCTTCAGTGAATGTTATAATGAAACAGCCCATATCTAGTGCTTCATCAATAGTACTTTTAATTTTTTTAATATCTATTTCTCCCTCTCCTCCACTTACAACACAATGCTCACAGTTGCATTTACAATCTCTTGTTATCTCAAAAGAAACAGTTTCAGGAACATAATTTCCAAGAGCGGTTTTAAATTCTGCACGTATTAATCTATTAAACACATTGCTAGGTATAGGCGGTAACCACGTTGATGCAATAATGCCATCTTTAGTAACCTTTGCTGGCTTTTCTCCTTTAAGTCTAGAATTTATTCGATCAACAAAAGGCTGACATAAATATTTAAGATGACCTTCTACATGTAATTTATAGTCAATATTATCAGTGGTGAGCTTGAACTGTGCACCCGGAACTGACAGTATCTCCAAACCACCCGCCTCATCATGCTTTAAATAATTGGATTCGTTTTTATTTGACATAAAATATTCACTACCATTCAAAAACTTATAAAATCAGTTGTGTCACACTCATCTCCAATCACCGACTCCGAGGGATATACGACTATTCCGTCATCAACGATGTTATAAGGGTGAATTGTTTCTTTATGTTTGACACCTCTCATCTTCAGAATTTCAATTGCACGGTTACGATTTCCACTTACTCTAAATACATGCATCTTAATAACACCCTCGCAAAGATACTCTTCTACATTAAAATTTGCATTATGTTGTTGAATCTCACTTGTAATTAGTGTAGTACAATCCATATTTTCTACATTCCGTATGAATTCCAATATAACATGTCTAACGCTAACGGGGTCAGAAGATATTTTGAGTGAAGTCAAAGAGTCAATAAATAGCCTTTTTGCACCAATTTCTTTAATATTGGAATAGATTTCTTTTAATAAATGCTCGATTGTGGCTACTTCTGCAGTAGTACTTAATGTCTTTTGCTTTTCTTTAATGTATTTACTGTACAAGATAGGATTTGATCTGATTATACGAAGCTTGTTTTCTTTAACAGCCCGTTCTAAATCCCATCCATGTCTCCACATATTTCTCATAATCCTTGCAGGTGATTCTTCAAGAGTTACATAAACTCCAGGTTCATTATACTCAGTTACACCCTTGTATAGATACTGAATCCCAAAGGTTGATTTTCCGGCACCTGGGGGTCCAGTTAAAAGTATAACATCGTTTTCTATGAACCCTCCCTCAATCATTTCATCAAGGCCTGGTATAGAGCTTGGCACACGTCGGGTCATATTATCAATTTCATTCTTTTTTTTAAATGTTGAATGTAGTATACTATGAGATTTATTTGAAACTTTATAAACTTTAATATAAGTAAACAAAAAAGAAAAATGGATATTTCATTTAGCTGATGATTAAGATCATGCTATAATGAAATGTTTTATGTAATTATTAAGTGCTTATACCTTTTCAGCAAAAGCTAGATTCCCGCTTATTCTTTTAATTTTTATTTTCAGTACTTGGCCTTGGCTTGTACCTGGAACAAATATTGTGAATTTACCCATTTTTGCTATACCATCACCCTTTGAACCCACAGCTTCAATCTTGACTTCGTACTCTTTACCTTCTTCAATTGCATCTTTGGCTACGTCGGTAATAGCTTTTCTTTTCTTAACAGGACGATGTGCACCACATGCAAGACATTTGAGTACCATCACACGTTCAACCTTATCTAACTGTGTGTCAGGTCTACTACACTCAGAACAGATAACGTATTCTTCCACGTAAGATTCAATGTTTGCTTTAATCAGCTCTTTTGGGAAACGCCCTTGGAATATAGCTCTGCTACCCTCAACTTTTCCAGCTGTACCAAGCTCACGAGTTAAATATTTCATCAGATGGTCAGCTTCCCTGTTTAATACACTAATTATGTTAGTGAAATTATCAAGGACTGTTGTCTTACCCTCAATGAATATTCTAGGTTCTGGTATGACAAATCTTTCATCAGTAGTTTCTACATCCGGCAGGTTTTCTAATGCACGGTTCAGTAATTTTTCGTAGTCTTCCATATTTTTTCACCCTGCCTATCATTAATTAATCTTACTGGACTAGCTTATGCCCTTTATCAACTACTATACGAACAGGTGTAGGCAATTTGTATCCAGCACGTCTTAATGCCTTCTTGGCTGTTAAAAAGTTTTCTTTATTTACTGCAACAGTGAATACCTTTTGTCCAGCTGAAACTCTGGCAGCCGTTCCTACATTTTTCCCATAAGATTCTCTCATACCACTGGATACACGGTCAGCACCTGCACCAGTAGCTTGTTTGTTTTCTCTTAGTACTTCGTGAGGATAAACTCTTAACTTTAAATGGTAAGAAGATCGTCCAGACTTCATAAGTAGTCTATTTGCAGTAATACGTGCAGCCTCTAATGCTGTGTGCCTTATTTGGCATCTCTCATCTGAAATCAAAGATAATTTAATTGGAAATTCTGCAGACTTGTTTCCCATATCATAATGAATTATATGACTTCCGGGAACACCACCCATATACTCTCTACGTGTAAATGATCTTTGAGTTACATTTCTATACATACTTGCTGGTTTTCTGACCATAGATTAAACCTCCTGGAAATTTAGATTAGACAACAAATTTAGGATTGAATGATTTGTCATATTGATGATTTATATTAAAGAAGTGAGTAGTTACAACAGAATACTTCTATTTTAAGTTGTTGATACCTCAATTCTACTCTTGAACTAGATTTTCTAAATACTTAGTTATTTATAAGTTTTTTCCACTGGATTTTTTATTTTTCATTATTTTGTTAAATGCATCAACTAACCCATAACACCCTGAAAGCATCATATTGCCCATGGGAGTAGCAAAGTATACTTTCATCTTGTTATTCTTGTCATGATCAATTAAGTCCGTTTGTAATATTTCATAACGTTTGGGCCCAGTTATCACTATACTGCATATATTGTCAAACCCAACTTTCTCTTTTACATAGCATCCATGACCACCCTCTTCATATATTTCATCAAAACTTAATTCATTATCTGCAAACCTGATAAGTTTGTTTTTAAACTCATTCCATTGGATGGAAGATGTATGATGTTCAAAAATCCCTATAATTTTTTGATTGTTGACTAAAGCAACTAATGTATGTCCATTCCCGACATTGATGACAATACATGGTTGTGTGGGCATTGGGTCAAGTATAGCACCAAAAATTGCTGCAATACCTGTATCCATGAAAACAGCTTCATAATCAGAAGTTACTCTTGAAACGGCTTTCATTCGATTGAGATAACTAGGAATTGATGTATGAGTATAAGTGAAATTCAAAATACTCCCATCTTTTTCTATACCTTCTTTTAGGTGCTTGAATCTAAATATTCTATTACTGATGTCTGGAGAATAACCATGATCCTGGACAGCGATAGCGATTTTATTTGGTAAATCTAACTCAAACTCGTTTAAGATATACTCTAATGAACTTAAGTTGAGATCACTCATTCGAATTTCAACGAGATTTTCATTAGATGGCATTTCAGCTTTATCAGCAATCACATTTATGCCTAAACTTTTTACAGTTTCAATATTATCTTTTATCGTAAAAGCTGCATCAACTGTAGAATAAATTTCCAGGTTGGAAGCAAGATGATTTTTTATAGCCTTGACACAAGGCCCTCCTCCCATAACATCTCCTGTCAACAGTATATTCTTTCTGTCATTAGTTGTTGTCTTGATTTTCTTTGCTATAGTTACTGTTGGAGAGGGGACTATCATATTATAGTTATTTTCACCCTCTTTTGTGCTATCATACAATAATATATCTTGTGTTCCTGTACCAATATCAATAGCTAGTAATTTCATAGTAGAATCGCTTAATACATATAGGTGTTTTTGTATAAATAGTTTCAATGAAAGACTCAACTCCAAAAAAGCATAAGAAAAACTCATTAGAGAAACTGAACTATGGTATTGTAACTGTATCTAGCTCAAGATTTCAAAAATATGGAGATGTAACTCATCCTTCAGAAGCTGAAGATATATCTGGATGCTTTTTAATTAGCTATTTGAAAAAAAATAATCAAACCGTTATGGAATATTCATTAGTAGAAGACTCTGTTTTAGATATTAGAAATGCAATATTATCATTTATAGATTCGGGAGTGGATGTTGTAATTACAACTGGTGGAACTGGCCTTTCTCCTAAAGACGTTACGATTGAGGCCGTGATACCAATTATTGAAAAAGAGATGCCAGGCTTTGGTGAACTGTTTAGATATCGTAGCTTGGAAAAAATATCAACATCTGTAATTATGACAAGAACTATGGCAGGGATATCAAATAAAAGCTGTATATTCTGTATTCCGGGTTCAACAGATGCATGTACAATTGGTATTGAAATAATAATAGAAGAAGCTGGCCACATAATTAAGCATGCTAGAAAAAATTAAGAATGACTTGTAATCTAAGTAATAATCTAAAAGTAACCATATATTGCAGGAAAAATGTCAATAAAAAATGCACATTTACAAAAATCTGGTCACTTGATAAGGTGTTACATTTTAACAGAAGAAATATATAAAATGAATTTTAACTAAGATATACTCTAAGAGTTTATAATGATGCCATTCAATATCATGTACGGTTAATATTTATCATAAAAGGTAATAAAGGGATACAGTAAAAATATTTGATGTATTTGATCAAATCCTACGAATGTTAAATTTAACCTAATTTTCTATTGAACAGGTATAAAAAATTAATTATATCATGGCTTTACATAATAAGAATGGAACGGTACACATGACTAGTTATTCTCTTGGTATAAATGAACTTGATGAATTGATTGGGGAGATAAAAAGTGGAACCAATCTTATGATTATAGGTCCACCTATGAGTGGTAAGAACGAAGTAATCAACTCAATTCTCTACACAGGCTTACAAGAGAACAATTCTGGAATTATAGTTAGTACTGGTGATCCGGGTGAAAAGATAATTGAATGGTTTGAAGAGAATGATTTATCAATAGAAAACTCTCCGGTAGGTATTGTAGATTGTGTCACAAAGACATTGGGTCTAGGTGCACCAGATACGTATAATATTAAAAGAGTTGCCAGCCCTGTAGATCTAACTGGGATTGGTGTGAAAATAAGTCATTTTTTTGATGAGTTTATGAATAAACAAAATATACAACAAACACGGTTGTGTATAAATTCTCTTTCAACAATTTTAATGTATTCGAATATACAAACAGTTTTCAGATTTCTCCATGTGTTTACAGGAAGAGTGAAGTCATCTAATTCTTTTGGATTATATGTAGTAGAAGATGAGATGCACGATGCTAGGACTATAGCTACTTTAAAACAACTGTTTGATGGAATGATAGAAATAAAAACAGATGATGAAGGCCAGAATTATATCAGAGTTGTTGGAATCACTTCAAAACCCACACCTTGGTATGAGTTTGAATTTGTTGGCTCAAAAATTTCGTTAAAAAAGGTTGATAAAAGTTAATAGGCCTGCCTCGTGTTAATATACTATAAAATCCTATTTTAATAACCAACTATATTTTTCTTGATACATTCGAGCAAGTATTCTATTTTTTATCTTATCTAATTTTGTTCTATAAATGCTCATATTTTAGGCAATATCGATTATGTATTTCTACAATTCGTTGAATTTTTATTCAGCAAAAACTTCGATTTTGAAAACAAATAAATAGTATTAAAGAAGCATGATACGTTCATGGATAAGAAAAAACTTTATGAGCTCAAATCAAAATCAAACCAGCTAAAACCAAGTTTAAATATTGGGAAAAAAGGTTTGGATGAACAAGTTATAGAAGAACTAAAAAAAACAATCAAAAAAGATAGATTAGTTAAAGTAAAAGTATTAAAAACTGCTCTCGAAGATAAAGATATTGAAACGATTTCAAATGAAATAACAGAGAAGACAAGTAGTACTTTGATTGAGATTAGAGGTTACTCAGTTACTATTTATCGCTAATTTCAATTTAAAAAGAAAAATCATTTGAAACAACATTTGTGCTTTGGACAGTTACTAATTTATTAGGTACAATTTCTTTAATATCTTTTAGTACTGGCCTGATTTTATCTTCAGTATCTACAACTTCAATAATTAGAGGTAAATCAGAACTAATTCTTAATAGCTTGGTGCTATGAAAACTTGTATGTGGCCCATATCCGGTTATGCCTCTTATTACTGTTGCACCAAGTATGCCCTTTTCACGTAATAACTGGACTATAAAACTTGATGTACTTTTTCCGTTGTATGTATCATTTTCACTTATATATATTTTAACTGTAACATAATTCATATTTTCACATCTATTGAGTTTAAAGTAAATTAGCTATCATGTATCCTAAAAACACTCCGCCTATGCAGAGTAATAAATTAGTTATTACATTGATCCAAAAATATCTAACCTGTCCATTTTCAAGCAACTTAAAACTTTCATATGAAAAAGTAGAATAAGTTGTAAAGGACCCTAACAAACCTATGTTTATAAAATGTAATACAAAATCACTATCTATAGAAAATGTAGTTAAAGCTAAAAAAAAGCTACCTATGAAATTGACAAACAATGTACCAATTGGAAAAAATGACTTGTGTATTAACATTCCTGTAAGAATGTATCTCAACACAGCACCTATAAAACCGCCTATTCCTACTAATAAAATAGGAGAGATCATACACTACCTCCCTTAGATATTAGGAGAAAAACAGTTTTTGCAAAGTGTATGGAGAGAATTGCAAATAATATATTCAATACTATATATATCGTAAAAATGGCAAGTGAATGTGTAAAAACAATATAGCTCTGGAAAGCAAAATGGGAAAAAGTTGTCAACGAACCGAGAAAACCAATTCCTACAAACACTCTGAAATAAGGATTAACATAGCCAAATTCTGTACTGTACATTAAAATCCCAAGTAAGAAACTTCCTATAATATTTATTATAAAGATACTAACCAAACCATATGTTAGCTCAAAAAAACCATATCTTAGCAAAGCTCCTAAAACTCCCCCAAAACCTACATAAGCAATATTTTTGATATCTGTATGATGAAACATCAAATCATTCAATTAAAAAAACTTCAACAGTATCTCCTTCATTAATACCTTCAATATTTTCTCCGATTTTGACAAAACCGTCTGCCTGAGTAACTGTACTCATTATGCCAGCACCAGAAGTCATTAAAGGTATAGCTTTATTCCCATCTAACTTAACTCTTGTATATGTAACATACCCTATTTTAGATGTAATTTTATGTTGAAGTGTAGCTTCTTGTTTGTAAAAGGAATTAGGTTCTTTTATATGACTTAGTTTTTTTATGGCGGGAGCAGCAAATTCAAAAAGAGTTATTAAACCGGCTGCTGGATAACCAGGCAAACAAATAACTGGTATATCATTAAAAGAGCCTAATGCTGTAGGTTTACCTGGACTGATTCCAATACCGTGTACTAATAAAGTTCCAATCTTATCAAGAACTGTTGGGACATAATCCCTTTCTCCAACAGAAGTACCTCCACAAACAACTATCAAATCGGCATCGATGTTCTTTTTGATTTCTTTTTCGATCAGTAAAGGATCATCCACGATAATATCAGAATATAATGGATGTCCACCCCATTTTTCTACATAGGCTCCAACCATTAAACTGTTAGTTTCACTTATTTTTCCTGGAGGAGGACTTTGTTTTGACCTTTTAACTAATTCGTTGCCTGTAGGGATGATTGCAACATTTGGTTTTTCGTATACTTCAATTTCTTCAATCCCACAAGATGCAATAGTTGCTAGGTCACATCCTCTTAATAGGTGGTTAGCATTGACGATTATATCACCAATTCTAATATCTTCTCCTATATGGCCTACATTTTTACCAGGATGGACCTTTGTAAAAAATTCTACTAAACTTCCTTTCTGTTCAGTATCTTCCACCATAACTACAGCGTCAGCACCATCTGGTATTTTTGAACCCGTATGAACACGAACACATGTGGAGTTAGATATTTTGTCACTTAAGGTCAACATAATAGGGCTAGAAATAGATGCAGATGTAATATTTTCGGCTTTTACAGCATATCCATCCATTGCAGCTCTATTATAATGAGGGACATTCATGTCTGAAATAATGTCCTTGGAAGTAATTCGACCTTGACACTCCTCGACTCTTAATATATTAGTTTTATTTAATGGTATTATTGAATTAAGAAATAAATCTTTAGCTGTTTTTAAGCTAGTCCTTTCTTTGAAAACTCTGCTCTTCATCAAAACACAACTCATTTTTTATTGGACAGTAAGTATTTAGATTACCCTCCGGATACAGGTGGTAATATTGCAACCTCGTCACCATCAGACAGTGATGAATTAATACCATCCAAATGCATGATATTAGTACCGTTGATAAAAATATTGATGTAACCTTGTAAGTCGTTGCCACTGTCCTCAAAAACTATACTGTTTGCATCCGGATACTCATCAATAAATTTATGGAGTAATTCAATTAAGTTCTTTGCTTCATATTCTAACTTTGATTGTCCAACGAGTTCTCTTATATTAGCAAATAATTTTAATTTGATATGTGCCATTTAAACTTCCGTCCCATAAAAAATATACATTTAGTGCATCGATGTTTTTATTAAACGATAAATTATTTTAATGTATTCTTAATTTCATACATCTTACTATAAGCATACAAATAAGATGAAAAAAAGTAATGGGATAGCGCGGATTTGAACCGCAGTCCAAGCGTCCCAAACGCTCGAGGATCGTCCAGGCTACCCTACTATCCCTTTATGTCTTAATTTGGCTAGTCTTGGCTAGTGCAAATTTTTAGCATTCCCCTTAGATTACATTATAATACATATAGTTTGCGAAACAATTTGGGATATTCAATTTTGATTTAATGTAGACTAATATATTTTTTATTATGTATTGACCTTATTAAAAGACCAACCTCCAAGCATGACCATAGATATAGCAAATAAGGCTATAACTGTAATACTAACAAACGGAGATATTTGTGGATCAGCAATCAAAGCCCATCTTAAAGACTCAATACCATATGTAAGTGGATTTAACAAAACGATTATCCTTATCCATGTAGGAAGATCTGTAATCGGATAAAATGCTGAACTAGCCATTAAGAGTGGAAATGTTAAGAACGTCATAACCAATTGAAATCCTTCAATCGACTCTATCTTGGAAGCGATTGAGATTCCTAGACCAATAAATCCTAGTCCTATAAGTAGCATTATTAAAATGCTAATAATCTGTCCAAGTGCTGATATATAATTAACACCAATTAATCCTGCTATGACCATTAATATCACTCCTTGAATCATAGCAGTAGTAACTCCACCAACTGCTTTTCCAAGCGCAGTATAGAATCGGCTAACTGGGGCAATGAGTATTTCTTTTAAATATCCAAATTCTCTATCCCATATTATTGAAATTCCGCCAGTGAGTGATGAAAATAAAATTGACATTGCGATAATACCTGGTGCCATGTAGTCAATATAGCTAACTCCATTGATATCAATGGCTGTATCTAAAGCAGAACCTAAGAAAACTAAGAAAAAAAGGGGTGTAGCAATAGATCCAATTATTCTTGACTTAGATCTTTTAAATCTAAGCATTTCTCTAAGCCAAAGTGTATACACGGTGTGGCTAGCATTTCTTATTTCATCTACTCTCATTCATCTCTCCAACGCCGGTAAATATCAGTGTTTATTCCCATAATATCGAGGGCTCTTCCTGCAATAATATTGAATAAATCATCAATACTGCTGGGTTTAGAGTAGAATCCGGGACATGCTGGAAGAATACAAGCACCTGCATCATTAGCTTCCAACATGTTTTTTAAATGAACACGATTTAATGGGGTTTCTCTGGTAACAAGAACTAACTTGTTTTTTTCTTTTAAACAAACATCAGCAGCCCTTGTAAGTAAATTATCTGTAACTCCATTTGATATTGATGCAAGTGTTTTCATACTACAAGGGGCTATAACCATTCCTATGTTATTGAAAGATCCGCTTGCAATTGGTGCCGTGAAATCTTTTTCATTATAAGTGTAAGTGGCGAGACTTTTTATATAATCTAGATCGTATTCACTTTCAATTTCTATTATTTTTTCTGCAGAATTGGTTATTATTAAATGGATGTCAAATTCTTTATCCTTAAGAGTTTCTAATATCCGAATTCCATAATTAACACCTGAAGCACCACTTATTCCAACTACAATATTTCTCAATTATTTTCCTCCAAAATTGAAATCAATTTATCTACTAAATAATATGAGGCATCAACAATATCCTGAATTTCCTTTTT
>Ga0207421_10003257_pt1 | contig 19412 bp, 20 predicted proteins | sample SodLakKL_010_SED_4_FD_187542 | JGI IMG/M metagenome (GOLD analysis project Ga0207421, IMG submission 187542) | Alkaline sediment microbial communities from Lake Tanatar, Kulunda Steppe, Russia - 8KL_010_SED (SPAdes) (version 2) | ecosystem: Environmental > Aquatic > Non-marine Saline and... | reverse complement strand
TTATGATAAAGAGACCAAAATGGCTAAAACGCTCATTGGCAACATATAATCCATTCTTATATACGTTAATTGTTCAAATTAAGCGTATGGAGCGTTATTTAAGATTACTATTAGATAATCACAAATACTCGCGTAGTTTTGCTGCTGAGGGGCTCAATTATAGAGTAAAAAAGCATCAAAGTGTACTTATTCGAAAGACATCTAATGATGAAGATTTTCAACTTCAAATAAATAAAGTTGAAAATCTGAAGATAGTAATTCAGCAGATTGATTCTGTATTAATAAAACCCGGGGAAACATTTTCTTTTTATAAACTTGTAGGAAAACCAATTGCTAAGAGAGGCTTTATAGTGGGTATGGAGCTTTCTCAAGGTTGTGCAAGGCCGGGTGTGGGCGGCGGTATTTGTCAAGCCTCAAATTTAATCTACTGGCTGGCGTTACATTCCCCTTTAGAGGTTGTGGAGCGTCACCATCACAGCTTTGATCCTTTTCCCGATGAAAATAGAGTTTTGCCGTTTGCAAGTGGTGCAACGGTAATGTACAATTACCGTGATTTAAGATTGAGAAATAATACTCCCCATACGTTTCAAATAAAGTTGTGGCTTGATAATAAATGCTTAAATGGCGATTTGCGCTGTTCAAACTGGCTTACATATTCTTATACCGTTTACGAAAAAAATCACCGCTTTGAAGAGAAAAAAGGTAAATACTTTCGCGCCAATGAATTATGGCGAAAAAAGCTGGATAAAAAAAGCGGAAAAATACTTGACAGGGAGTTCATTGTTTCAAATTATGCAGAAGTTAAGTATGTGCCTTCTCCTGAGAAACTGCAAACAGATAGCGCAGAAGATAATTAAGAGATTTTTTCCCTAAAATAAAATAAATGTACTGATGGTAAGGGGAGGCAATAAAGATGAACACAATACAAGACTCCATGTTGTTTCAAAATCCTTTTTAAATATTATAATTGAGGAAATGTGATTCTACATTGTTTAGCATAGTTAAGAGGGAAAATATGTGATAAAATATTTCTTGAGCTGGCAGCAGAAGTCCCGGGTAGCTACTTATTTGTGATTTGTAAAAATAAAACATTAGGGAGGTGATATTTTTGCAAGTATTAACGGTATTGATAATTATATTATTACTGGTAATTATTGTTCCGGCGGTTGCAGCAATAGGGGTTTATAATGGATTGATAAGGAAGAAAAATGCAGTTGAATCTGCATGGGCTCAGATTGATACTCAACTGCAAAAACGTTTTGACCTGGTTCCCAACCTTGTGGAAACGGTTAAAGGTTATATGCAGCATGAACAGGAGGTTTTTGACAAAATTTCTGAAGCCAGGACCAAGTACGCTAGCTCCGGGAAGGTTAAGGATATTGAAGAGGCGGATATGGAGATATCTGGTGCATTGAGCAGGTTGATGGCTATATCTGAAGATAACCCGGAATTAAAAGCAAACGAAAACTTCAACAAGCTGCAGGAAGATTTGAACGGGATAGAAGGAAAACTTGCTTCTGCCCGTGGCAGGTACAACAAGGTGGTGCAGTCTTACAACACCTCTATTCAGAAGTTTCCAGCAGTAATTCTAGCCAATATGATGGGTTTTGAGCCTGCTGACTATTTTGAAGTTGAGTCCGATGAAGTTCGCAAAAGCGTTAAAGTAGAATTTTAGTAAGCTATACTCATGCTGATAGAAACTTGACTCCAGGAGTTGTCATAACCGGGCATTGGTTTTAGTAAGGATTTTTCCTCCACCTGGTGCTGACCCTTATATACACTTGACACCGGGGGTTAATGCTACAACCATTGGGTAATATTTTATACTTCCCTGCCGCGGGCTTTTTTCTTCCCCCCACCCGGGGGGAAGAAAAAAGAGGCAGGATACCTTTCAGGCTGAAGAAAATTATAAAGAGTTAAAATTGCCGACGAGTATCGACATGTCCGCGGGGGGATAGTTGTTGAATGTTAAGGAGGAAGTAAAGTGATTCCTATAGATGATCATATTGCTGCGAACAAGAGGAAAACTGCTATATTAATGGTGCTTCTTGTTATAATATTTGTATTTTTACTATCATTGCTCAGCGGTTTTTTGGTCGGTGAATTTAATGTATTTAGCGTGGTAATAATTTTTATTATTTCTGTGGGAGTCTTTTCTTTTTTTCATTTTAAAGGTAAAGATGTACTGGCTAAAATGGCGGGAGCCAGGAAGGCTACGGAAGAAAGCGAGCCTTACTTGTGGCATACTACGGAATCTTTAAGTATATCGGCTGGAATTGATATGCCGGATTTGTATGTTATTGAAACATACACGCCCAATGCTTTTGCAGCAGGCCGCTGCCCGGAAAGCTCGTCTATAGCGGTAACCAGGGGTTTGATAGAGAGATTAAACCGTTCCGAGCTGGAAGCGGTACTGGCTCATGAAATGGCACATATTAAAAATTACGATATAAGAATTGCTACTATTGCGGCAACTGTAGTTATGGTTATTAGTATTATTGCCCGCATGAAAATGCCGAGAAGAAGTGTTGGTAGACGAAGAAGCACCGGTAGGGGAAACGGACTGCTTCTATTAATTGTTATAATTGCATTGATAGCTTCCAAGATGATCAAGTATTCTATCTCAAGAGAAAGAGAATATCTTGCTGATGCTAAAGCAGCAGAACTAACCATGCACCCGGAAGCTTTAATTTCCGCTTTGCAGAAGCTTGGTGATGAAAATACAGGGAAAGATGAAAAGTTGAACAATGATGCGCTGGAAGGCTTGTTTATTGTTTCTCCATTGAATAAGGACGCAGAGGAACAAAAAGGGTTTTTGGCTCAACAGTTTAGCACACACCCGCCTGTTGAAGATAGAATAGAAAGGTTAAAAGAAATGAGTTAATAATGGAGGCAGTATATTTTACTTCGTCAAACCGGAAAATTGCTGCTAATAAAATTTGTAGTTAGCTATAAGTTGAGCTGCTAATACCATTATGCGCATTGTTGCTGGTTATTAAATTATTGTCAACTTCCAGCTTTTCTATGAAGTATTCGACAGCGTTTTTATAGGCCAGTATGTCTTTGGTTGTATTGTATAGGCTGTATGGGGTTTTTATTGTAGGAAGTGTAACCTTGGGTTTGTATCCTTCAATGGCTATGTATATACATCCATTCCATATATTAACATAACATTTCAAACCTTTAAGCAATTCAAAAAGATTTTGCATGAAAGAGTAAGTAAGCAGATATTTGGTTTGTACAATATCAGTTCCAAAAACGTTGAAATTATCTTCGAATTCGGGGTGGTCCATTTTTACGCGCTCAAAATATGAGCTTATACCTGTTCCAATCAGACTTTCCCAAAAGCTACCTGCAGTAACTTTCATTAAACTAGAAGTAATAGCTACTTGCTCATGAAATTTTTCCTCGCTGAATTTAATTTTAATTAACATGCCTTCAAAGCTAAGTATTCTGCCTGATGATTCCCTCTCTATATTCGATTTTTTCTCGTAATAGGTTATTAAAGAACATGCTTCAAAAGGAATACCTTTATCACTGGTTCCTTTTATGTACATTGAAGGTTCAAAATAATCAGTTTTGGGAACAAGCGGATTGGCAATATATTCTCCCTTGGAGATTCCTCCTCCTTCAAAGGAAAAAATCAATGATTTATCGGCACTTTCATTTAAAACCGTTAAAATTTTAGGTATCACATTATTTTGGTAAGTGATATTGGCATATTTCCGTTCCCAATAAGATATTATTCCCGGGATCGCTGGTATAATCAGCAGTAGCAGGATTGCGGGAGATATCAGTAAGCCCATAACAAGTAATAAACCCGCTAACGCACCTGAAAAATACATGATCTTTAGTTGATTCTGAGCTTTATTTACGCATTCTTGTCTTAAACTTTCAAATTCGTATTTTATTTTTTCTATTCTATCCCTAACATTATCACAAAAGGAGTATTCCCCGTATTTTGCTATAAAATTTTGGTTTCTGTCTTCGCCAATCTGTATTCTAATTCCCGTCATGCCTTATCATCTCCTCTTTTTTCATGTTTAATTTTGGTGTGCTGTAGGCTTCGCTTAAAGCTTTAAAGTACGGTTTTTCTTTAAAACCAAAAATATTGGCCAGGATAAAATTGGGGAATGTTTGAATAGAAGTATTATAATCTTTTACTACGCTATTTAGTGCTCTTCTGCTGGCGTTAATCTGTTTTTCAATCTCAAAAATAGATCTTTGCAAGTGTAAAGCGTTTTTTCTGGCTTTGAGTTCCGGAGTATCTTCAATTAATGCAACGAGCCTGCTCATGCAATCAGAAATCTCTGATTCAGCCTTTATTTTTTCATCTTCGTGACCGGGCAGCCTAGCTTTTTCCCTGGCTTCTGTGATTTTATTAAAGATTTCTTGCTCATGGGACATGTAGCCCTTAACTGTTTCTACCAAATTGGGAATAGTGTCGTGCCTTTTTTGCAGCATTGCATCCATAGTGTGCATAACTTGCTTGATCCTGTTGCGTTTTTTAACAAATGAATTGTACTGTATTACTATATAAATCAAGAGCAGTAATACTAAAATAACAGGGACAACTGCGCTATATTCCATGGTACATTACCTCTTTCTTGTTATAAAGTTTTGGAAATGTAAGTTACTACTTCTATAAATGCAAGAAATTTTCCTTGTAATTTTATCGGAAATTATGGCTGGTTGCCACAAAGAATCATGTATTCGACATTTCTCAACGTATCGTTGGAAAGCAGGAAAATATATTCCTTTGGATGCTGAAAATGAAGAAATAAAGAAAATGCAACCACAGGATAATTTTCCTGATTACAATATTGTCTTAATGTCAGGCGAAGAGATTTTGTTTGAAAGTACGCCTATGTCGTTTTTATAAAACGGGGCTTTTGTAGAAAATGGGACCTGGTAACGCGTTTAAGAAAAAATAAAAGGAGAAATATGAGCCGCATAAAGTTAATGAAAGACGGTAGGGCGCATTACCTCTAACTTACAACCTCCAACAAGGTATCCCCCCCCCCCATCTTAGTCTTCCCCCACGGTGGGGGGAAGAAAGAAGCCCGCGGCAGAGAAGTATAAAATAACCCAAAAATTGTAGCTTTACCTCCCGGTTTCAAGCAGCACCCACATTGGTGCCTCGACATCTTCCTCCCTCCTGGTGGGCTGAACATCCTCCAGGGGTAGGAAGATGTTGGTTGGCCCCTTTTTTTGATGTTTAAAGGAATCGTTGGCTGTTAATAGAATTTTATACTTACAGGAATACTTACCGGAATAAATAAACTATCTTAGAAGTGCAGAGGTTTGGAGAATGGGTTACAATTTACTGTTTGTGGGATATTTATTTTTCTTGATTGAGTATTACTATATGAATATCAGTGTTTTTCCTGCTTTTGTAGGATATATTTTAATCTATGCAGGTTTAAGTGCATTACTAAAAAAAGAAAATAACAGGTATTATTTAGCTGCCAAAAAGTTTAGTTTAACGTTAATTATATTGTCTGTTTTATTTTTATATCACCCTGTGGCTTCAGGTAAATATTTGTTAACGAACCTGGGAGCAGAATTTGGCTGTTTTTTTGTGTTTGTGAGATGGGGGGCATTTTTGGTAATGGTTATATTCCATTTTTTTGTGATTTACTATATTACAACTGGTATAGCCAAGAGAGCCGCTACTTTTGATGCGGATTCCCTGGAGAAAAAAGCCTACCGCAGGTGGGAATGGTATAAGCTGTTTATATGTGGTATTGTACTCTCTAACTTTGTATATTTCATAGGTATATATGTTTCGGGGTTAATATTACCTATGTTGGTGATTTTGTTTGTTTTCTATTGTATTGTGCATATATCATTTCTGATGCTCATAAAACAGGCTTCCCGGGAAATAAGAATTCCTTAATTTAATGGCTTTTACCTGGTCTCCGAAAAAAATTTATTTAATTAATAGCAAAGTAGGTTGGTTATTATGAAAAAAAAGTTTATGTATTTGTTTATTCTTGTGATACTTGGTTTAAACGTTACTTTTATCGGGTGCTCCCAGGCAAAAGATGTGGAGGGGTATGAAGCTGGCCAAATAAAAGATATTACCATATATTTTGAGGGTGGCCTGGAGGAGTATTCCATTTATTTAAAAGAAGAGGACAACCTGGATGAAGCCATGGAGGTATATGACCAATTAGAAACGTATGAATCTTCCCAGTGCGATGGCCTTCTTGAAAAGGTTTCTTACGAAATTAATATGGAAGATGGAAAAACTATAGATAGAACCTTTAAAGATATCCGGGTTCACAGTGATATATTTGAAAGCCTGTTTAATTCGTTAGAGGTTAGGACACAAAGGAAGTCGTTTCTTCAAGCGGATGCAAAGAATGATTCCAAACCAAAAATGTCTTCAAGCAGAATCGCCGGAGATGATCGCTACCAGACCTCCGCAAAAGTGGCCCTGGAGGCGTATGACACCGCAAAAACAGTTATTATTGCCCGGGGTGACGATAAGGGGGGTTTTGCCGACGGCCTGGCTGCAGGGGTGCTCTCCGGGGTTCTGGATGCTCCTGTTTTGTTAACCGCGCCGGATAGCTTGCCTGCTTCAATTGAATCGGCCCTTGTAGAACTGGGAGCAAGGGAAGCGGTTATCCTGGGCGGAGAGGAGGCTGTATTTGCAGAGGTAAAAGGGGATCTGAAGGGAAAGGGGCTGCAAGTGAAGAGGATTTATGGGAAAACCCGTATGGATACGGCGGCACTTATTGCTGAAGAAGCCCATAATGCCAGAGATGGAAAGCTGGGATCCCATGTTTATGTGGTAAATGGACATGCCCCTGCTGATTCTTTGATTGCCGGTCCGGCTGCTTTTGCCGAGAACGCGCCTGTTTTGCAGGTAACCAGTGAGGGGTTGCCTGGGGCAACTGCAGAGGCAATCCAGGAGCTGAATATTGAACAACTCTATGTTATAGGCGGGCCTGCTGTAGTGAGTAAAGAAGTCTGTGATGAGCTTTCTCGCTTTGCACCGGTAGAGCGCCTGGCGGGAGATAACCGCTTTAGCACCAGCGTGGAAGTGGCTAAAGAAAGGTTCCCTGCTGCCAAAGATTTTGCGGTAGTTGGCGGTTATAATTATGCTGATGCTATAGGAGCAGCAGTATTCGGTAACCCTGTGCTATATGTTCATTCTGATCCTCCCCTGCCGCCAGCGGTAGATGCTTACCTGGACCAGGTGCTAACCAGTGATTCTCGGGTAACAGTCTTTGGCGGATTGGCGGCGGTAAGCGAAGCTGTAACCGATTTTCACCGGTTAAAGTTTGCCAGGGAACTTGAAATTGAAATTTTCGTTAACGGTGAAGAACTGGAGCCAGAGAAAAGAGGGAGGGTAGCTGAAGGCGAGCTGCTTCTTCCAGCCGCATTTATACTTGAAGAAATGGGTGCTGAGGTCCAACAGGACCAGAAGAATAAGATACTGGAAGGGATATTCGGCAGTTTTCGTTTAGAGTTGCATGAGGGTGCCAATGAAGTAACAGTTAGCGGTAGAGAAAAACGGGGAATTTATGTCGATTATTTTGATGATATGGCATATACACCGGCCAGGCCCTTGATAGAGGCCGTGGGAGGCTTCGTGAATTGGGAGGCTCAAAATAAAAGGCTGGAAATATTTACGCCGGAAGGCTTAGATCCCGCAGAGTGGCAGGAAGAAGAAGGCCCGCCGCTTTATGTTGCTTATCCCCCTGAAGAATCATACAGTATTTACAACAGCCCTTTATTTGTTTATGGAACCACCCGATCTTACGCCCGGGTTGATGTAAAAGTAAACGGAAAACTGGTGGAAAAAATGGATTCAAGAACCGGGAATTTTCTATCCATGGTGGATGTTCCCCGGGGCGAAGAGTTTGATATTAAAGTAGAAGCAACCGATGAGGAAGGAACGACCACGGTGAAAAGGTCGGTGTTTTATCCTGAAGGATTACAGACCATGCCCGAGAAACCTTTAAAACTTCATGACACCCATTTCATACCTGACCGGAACCAGGTTTTAAATCCGGGAGACACTTTAAGAATAGTAGCTCGAGGAAGCCCTGGAGCGGCGGCACACTTTCGAATTGGCGAAGGCGCTTATATTGAAATGACAGAACTGGCATACCCCAATGGCCCTCCGGGAAGAGGTGGTATTTATACCGCTACATATACGGTAAGTAGTGACGATGCGCCGGTTTCAGGATTATCTGAAACCATGCCTGTTACAGTAATTTTAGAAAAAGACGGAGAAAGGGTAAACCGTAAACTGCCGGGTAGAGTGGCTTTCCTATCGGATACTCCTTATAAAGTTGTAGAGGTTAAAGTGCACTCTGAGCTGGAGTACTGTGGCTGGTTTCGAAAGATCTGCGACAGTAATTACCACCTTTATACTGATACACATGGCGGAACCGGCTATTCTGCCAATGTAGCCAGTTATTTAGCTGAAGGAACTCGTTTTGAAACTGCAGGTGTTTCCGGAGGTTATTACCGGGTAAAGCTGGAAGAAAATGAAACCTATCTGCTCCATAAAGAAGCTGTACGAGAACTGGAAAACAAAAATTCTCTTGAGCCAAGCCTGAAAGGAGTTAATTTAACAGAAACCGGTGAAAAGGTAAGCCTGAAACTGGAGTCCCTTGAACGGTTTCCTTTCCTTGTTGATAGCGATAGAAATCAGCTGGAAATCAAACTGTACGGAGTAGAAAAAGATGAGGAATTGTTAATACCAGAAATGCCCGGTGGGGTAAAAAAGTTAAGCTTGGAACCTTTGGAACCTATGGCAGGGGAACCTCAAAACCTGGTATTAACGGTAGAACTTGAGGAAAATTTTACCGGATTTAATTCCTCTTGGGAAGGCACCGATCTGGTGTTTGATCTTGACAAGCCTCCAAAAATCAATGTAGAAAATCCTCTTGAAGGAAAAACCATAGTTGTTGATCCGGGCCATGGGGGTAAAGACACGGGAGCAACAGGCCCGGGTGATCTCCATGAGAAAGATGTAGTTCTGGAAATGAGTCTTCAACTGAGGGATATGTTAATAGAAGAAGGCGCAAAGGTAATCATGACCCGCACAGAGGATAGATATGTAGATCTCTACGCTCGGCCTCAAGAAAAATATCTGAATGAAACCGATCTTTTCATAAGCGTACACGCCAATGCTCACCCTCACGGTGCCAGGGCTGTAGATTCCCATGGAATAATGACCCTGTACAATTACAAACACAACGAGAAACTTGCGAGCATTATGCTGGACAAGATGGCTGAGGGAATGGACCTGCCCGCCATGCATACCTGGGAAAGAAATATTGCTGTAACCAGGTACACTCAATTTCCCTGTGTTTTAGTTGAAGCTGGATATATGAAGCATCCTGAAGATAACTGGCATATTTTTCACCCACAGGGGCAAAAAGAATTTGCCTGGACGATGAAAGAAGGCATAAAGGAATATTTCCTTTCTTTAGCGGAACCCGATCATTTTTGATTCCAGAAGGGACTGTTTAATAAAGCTGTACGAAAACTCTGCCGGAAATCAGGGTATCTTGTTGACAGATATTCAACCAGTTCGCCCATTTCCTTGCGCCAGGTTTGATCGTTCATCGGGCAGGGGTTTTCCATTATTGGCCACTCTTCTCGCCGGGACAGTGATGTCAGAGTCTTTTCAGGTACTTCCACCAGAGGTCGTATCTGTGTTAAGCCGGCACGGTCCAGGTAGACAGTTGGTTTGAAAGTATCCATTTGCCCTACTAATATCAAGTTCATAAAGAAGGTTTCCACGGCATCATCCAGGTGATGACCCAGGGCTACTTTGTTAGCTCCTAATCTTAATGCCACCCGGTTAAAGGCACCGCGTCTGAGGTGAGCGCAGAGGGCGCAGGGATTCTTTTCTTTGCGTCGCTCAAACACAATGGTGGAAATCAAAGTTTTTTCCACTTGTAGCGGTACCTCCAGCTGTTCAGCCAGGTGGTAAAGGGGGCTGGTGTCTACCTTCCAGCCCAAATCTGCCCAACCCAAATCTACATGTAACGCGTACAGGGAAAAATTAATGGGGGCGTGTTTTTGAAAAGTTTTGAGGATGTACAGCAGGGCGCTGCTATCCTTGCCCCCTGATAATCCAACCACTACTACATCTCCTTCTTCAATCATCTTGAATTTTTTTATGGTTTGTTTAACCTGGGTTAAGAACCACTCGCTGTCACTTTTTCGCAAGGCTTTTCCCATCCTTCCTGGCCTGAATAGCAAATTTTACTTTCACTCCAGGTCAATATATTATCAAATATTAAGGTATTTTTAAATCGTAATACTTCAGTTACTCTACAGGGTCTGCTTTTTTTGTTTCCCCCTTGACAAGATATAAAAGTTATATTAAAGTTAAAAATGCAATAAAAATGTAACAATTACAAGGTTGCAATAAATATAATAATGAAATGTTTAACAGGGAGTGGTCAAGATAGAAAACATAATAGAACTGTTGGAAGCAAGAAATATTAAACCTTCCATAACCAGGTTTAAAATACTGGAGTATTTAAAGGAATACGCAACTCATTCCTAACGAACCTGTTGCAGTAAGGGAATACTGCAATCTGCATGGCTTGTGGAAACTTCAGATTGAATAAAAAGAAAAAAAAGAAAGGTGGTTGAAAAGTGAGTTCAATAGAGATAAAACCAGGGATATACTGGGTGGGAGCGGTGGACTGGAACCTTCGTTATTTCCACGGTTATCTTACCCCCAGGGGCACCTCGTATAACGCTTATCTAATAGTGGATGAAAAAATAACCCTTGTGGATACAGTAAAGCATTACCTGTTCGAGGAAATGGTTGATAATATAAGGGAAATAGTTGATCCGGAACAGATAGATTACCTCGTGGTCAATCACGTGGAAATGGACCATTCCGGTAGTGTCCCGGAGCTCATGAAAGTTGCTCCCCGTGCTCAAATAGTCACTTCCAAGAAAGGCCAAAAAGGGTTGCAGCGTTATTTCAAAGACAAAGAAGAGTGGAAGTACCTTATCGTAGAATCCGGGGAGGAGCTTAACACCGGCAAAAATACGCTAAAATTTGTGCAGACCCCTATGGTACACTGGCCGGATTCCATGGTCACCTATATACCGGAAAAAAGCCTGTTATTACCCAATGATGCTTTTGGCCAACACATTGCTTCCTACCAGCGTTTTGACGATGAAATAGGCTGGGATATTCTCCAAGAGGAAGCGGCAAAATATTATGCTAACATAGTGTTGCCCTACGGCAAACAGGTAAGTAAGGCTCTGGATGCACTGGGCGGTCTGGATATTGACATGGTGGCCCCCAGTCACGGGATAATATGGCGTTCCTACCTGGGGGACATTCTAGGTGAGTACAACAAGTGGGCTTCGCATCAAACGGAACCAAAGGCGCTAATAGTTTACGACACCATGTGGGGGTCCACTAAAAAGATTGCCCTCTCTTTGAAAAAGGGTCTGGAAGAATCGGGGGTGCCAGTCGTTATCAGGTTCTTGCAGACCAGCCATATCTCAGAAATAATGACGGATGTGCTAACTTCCAAAGCGATACTGGTAGGTTCACCCACCTTGAATAATGGAATGCTGCCTTCTGTAAGCGCATTTCTGACCTACCTGAAGGGGCTCCGCCCTCAGCATCGCATTGGCCTGGCTTTCGGCTCTTACGGATGGGGTGGCCAGGGTGCCAAGGAAACAGCCGAAATGCTGGAATCCTTTGGATGGGAAATGCCCCTGGAGTATATTAATATACCTTACGATCCCGACCGGGAAGAACTGGACCAGGCCAGGGAAAAAGCCAAAGAGCTGGGAACCAAAGTCAAAGAGGCGTTTTCCGGGTAGTCACGCTAGCCGGCGCTGCCACGGCGGCATCAGCAGAGGAGGAAAATGACCTTGGGAATAGAGCTGGAAAAACTTTTTTAAAAAAAACGAGGGGAAGATTTGCCTTGAGTACTTTACTTGCTATATCCTCAAGTCCACGCCGTAACGGCAATAGCGAATTACTGTTGCAATCATTTACCGGCGGAGCGGAAGACTCGGGCTTGACCACGGAACTTGTTCGAATTAACCAGTTAAATTTTCTGTGTTGCCAGGCCTGTGACCGGTGTGCTACGGATGGAACCTGTATACTGGATGATGATATGAAAGGAGTATACGAAAAGGTAGCTTCCGCAAGGGGCATGGTTATAGCCACTCCTATCTATTTTGGAACCGTAAATGCCCAGTTGAAAATGTTTATAGACCGCTTTCAGTCCTGGTGGCACGCCAAATATAATTTGCAGCAATCACCGGTAGACAAAGAGGAAGGCAGGCCGGGCTTTTTGATTTGCGTGGGAGCCATGAAAAAAGAAGCTTACTGTGAAAACGCGGAATCTGTTGTACGTATACTTTACCACAACTTGAATTATACCTACATGGGAAGTCTATGCTACCGTGAAGTTGACGCAAAAGGAGCCATAAGAGAACGCCAGGGCGCACTGGATGAAGCTTATGAAGCGGGGCGCAAGTTTGCAGGATATACCGGCTAAAATTATTAGCCTATTAAAAATATAAAGAAAGGAGTTGTATAAAATGGATAAATACGTTTGCACCGTGTGCGGATACGTTTACAATCCCCAGGGGGGAGACCCGGAAAACGAAATTGCTGCAGGAACTGCTTTTGAAGATCTCCCGGAAGATTGGGTATGCCCGGTTTGCGGAGCGGGTAAAGACGAATTTGAAAAAGAGAGCTAAGTCTGGGGGCATGCTGCGAACTCCATCTAACCTCTTGTAAATAAACGTTTAATCTAATTAAATATGGGTATGCTCCTAAGGGGAGGGACTAAAGCTACCTCTCTTTTTTCTTAATTTCGAATACGGAGGAATATTTAGTGAGAGTATGGGACACCCATCCCGGATACCTGTCACGCAACAGCCTTTTGGGGCAGCACGCCGAGATTCATGCCTTGATTAGCGTTATTTGTAATGATAAAAAAGCATACGGATCGCATCCCGAAACGTTGCGCTGGAAGGGCAGGTTGCAGGAGCTTGCAATAATGCACGAGTTTACTGTTAAGGAAATGCAGCTTCGTGGTTTTCGGCATGCCAGCCCTTGCCCGTCAGGCATTCCCGGTAATTCCTGCGATACACTTCCCGGCAGGAGAGAATATGTGGATCACCCTGCACAGCAAATCGAACTGCTTCGGGAAAAAAACCGTTCGCGCTCTTCTATAGGCCGGATTCCTCTCCCGGTGCGGGGTAGCGATTATTGGGCGCACCACAAATATTCGGTAATGGCACGAGGTTATAATTATTACAGGGAAGTTCAGTCTTTTATGGGGAAAAAAGAGGACCTGCCTGTATCTCGTGAACACGATTTAATTGAAAAGGTGCTGGGTATCATGGAACTGCCGGTTAAGGACAGGGCCCTGTGTAATACCATAGATCATTTATGGGGATATTTTAAGGAGGAAACGAGTCAGGAAGAAAAACAGCGCTATCTCCAGCGCTCAAAGGAACTGGCTCCGGACCTGATTTATTTTTTTTACAACCTGGCACTGAAGTATAAAAAAATATACTTGCTGCATTCAACTATCTTTGCTGACTTCGTAGAAAAAGAGATCTGGAACCAGTTTTAATTAACTCAATTTTCCAGGAGTTCTTGAATGCATTCCCACATTTTTTCTATGCTTTCTACTGTTGAATTGCTATAGTATTCTACCTGTGCTTTTTGTTTAAGAAACCTGACTTCTTCTTCTTTAGAAGCGGGACCGGGCTGCCACCAGGTTCCCGGGTAAGACCTTGTGCCCCGTCTCCTGCCTGGTATGGCAAACCACGGATCGGGAAATCCGGCACAAAACCCAGGACCTCTGCCTATACCAGGTCCAAGTCCCATCGGGCCTGTTCCGTCTCCTCTTGGCATCAATTTCACCCCCTTTAGGCTCTTAATATAGAAAGAAAGTAATGTAATGAAAATATGCTCATTATTAATATAAAACTAATATGGGTATATGTCAGATATTATAAATCAATTATTTTTATTGCGGTATTTGATTAAATATATTATAATCTAATTTAGCAATAAGTTAATCAGTTGAAGGGTGTTTTTAAATGACTGCCAGTGTTGAACCAGGAAGGGGGGTGTAGTGTTATTGACAGCAATAAAGGCAAGTGAACTTAGTAAGAGATATGGCAAGGTAAAAGCCGTGGATGAGGTAACGTTCGAGGTCAAAAGAGGCAGTGTGTTCGGTTTTTTGGGTCCCAACGGGGCGGGGAAAAGCACTACCCAGCGCATATTGACAGGGGTGGTTTACCCGGACGGCGGCAGCGTGGAAATAATGGGAGAATCAATGCTGAGGCATCCCGTCAGGGCCAAGAAGAGGCTGGGCGTAGTCCCGGAACAGGCAAACGTATATGCGGATTTAACTGCCTGGGAAAACCTCATGTTTATCGGGGAAATTTACAATGTAGACAAGCAAGTTAGCTTGAGAAGGGCGGAGGAGAACCTGGAATTGTTTGGCCTGTACGAAAGAAGGAACTATAAAACCCGGGGATTTTCCAGGGGAATGAAGCAGCGGCTTTTATTGTGCATGGCCCTCATGAATGACCCCGACATACTCTTTCTGGATGAACCTACTTCAGGCCTGGACGTGGAAAGCAAGCAGTTGATAAGGCAAATGATCAAGAGCTACAATGCTGCCGGTAAAACCGTGTTTTTAACTACGCACGATATAGAGGAAGCAAACCAGTTGTGCGATGAAATAGCCATAATAAACAAAGGTAAAATTGCCGTAATTGACAGCCCTTTTAACTTGAGGCAGTCCATAAGCAGGTTTCAATCTCTGCAGGTGACATTTGACCGGGCACCTTCTAACGAGTACTTATTAAAAGAGCTATACGGGGTGGAAAGTGTTAAAAGGCAGGGGGATAGCTACGTGTTGTACAGTCAGCAGCCTGGAAAAGTTATACCTTCTCTCGGGGACTTTGCAGAAAAAGAGGGGTTGGAAATTGTTTCAGTAAATACGCAGCAACCTTCCCTGGAAGAGGTTTTCCTGTATTTTATAGGGAAGCAGGATGAAGTAATTGATTATACGTAATTGGGGAGGAATACCATGGATGGTTTAAAGGAAGAACTGATCGCCTCCACCAGGCGCACCCTGGCTGTTTCCAGGAAAAACGCCAGGATTTATTATGTCAAGCCTCCGGTAATAATATTTGGGCTCTTGTTTCCTTTCGTCATGTTCCTGGCTTTTGCTATAGGCCGGGGAATTGAGCCGGCACTGTTAACCCCGCGGATACTGGGGGTTACGGTCCTGTTTACCGCTTCTTCGGTAGGACCTCTTATTGCTCCCTGGGAGCGGATGATGAAAACCTACGAGCGACTTCTTACTGCGCCTGTATCCTTGTGGAACATAATTGTAGGGGATATCATATCCGGGTTTTTATTTGGCCTGCTTATTGCCCTGGTTCCACTTGTATTGGGATTACTTTTTTTCGATGCGGTGCTGATATCGCCCTTATTGCTGTTCTTTGCCCTGCTGCTGGCGGGTTTATGCTTTTCTGCCCTGGGATCCCTGATGTCGGCGCTACCCACTGAGCTTCCCGCCAATGTTATGATGTTGGCCAATTTGGTCCGCTTTCCACTGCTTTTTATAAGCGGAATTTTTATTCCGTGGGAGGAAATGCCAAATTGGGTACAGCTCCTGGCGTATTTGTCTCCCCTGACCTACGCGGTGGACCTGTTCCGGTGGTCGTTCGGAGAAGGGAACAACTTTCAGCCAGGGGTGTCCTGTATTTTGCTGGTTTTATTTACGGCTTTATTCATATGCTGGGCAAAATGGGCTCACCAAAACGGTATAAAGAAGATGTACTAGGAAATACACGGGGTCAGGTCTTGAAATATTATATTTTATTTTTACCCCATTTTTTGAATTACTTTGCTGACTGTCGTGTAATGAATACCCAGGAAATCCGAGATCTCTTTTAGGGTGTATCCGTATTTAACGTACGTTATCACCGAATATAACATTCCGGGCATTCCCCCGTGTTGTTATGTGATATACCGCTCCAGGATATTCAATGCGTAATGGCCTGGTCATAAGATATATAATAACATAAATATAGTTAGTTATAATTCAAGACCTGACCCCTATTAATGAGGGGGATTGACAAGCAACAGTATAATTGATAACATAAAAACTAAATTAAATAGCACAAAATTTTAATAACACAAGGTCGCGGGTTTATTGCTCTGTTTAACATGAGCAATAAACAGGGAACCAGGTGAAAATCCTGGGCGGTCGCGCCACTGTAAACGGGGAGCGAATTTTCGGAATGCCACTGGGTGAATTAAAACCCGGGAAGGCGAAAATGAGCTAAGACCCGTAAGCCAGGAGACCTGCCCGTGGCCAGTGCTTATAAGCCTTCTTCGCGGCAAAGGAGGGATAAGCTGGGTTTAAGCATGTGGTAAGATAATGTGTTTAGCCTCAGATACTTCCTTGAAGAAGGTCTGAGGCTTTTATAATTTAGAGTAAATTTTATTGTAGTAAGTGAAATCAGTAATCGGAAGGCGGAATATATTATGGGGAACATAGAGGATAACTCAAATCTGGTTTTAAACGATAAGGAGAAAAAACTAATTAATTTAATTAGAGAAATGCGCTACGGGGAGATCAAAATTATTGTGCAGGATAAAGTCCCCGTGCGGGTGGAAGAGTTTAGAAAATCTATCAAGTTGTAATAAGTAATTTTTACTTAAGAGCTTGTGCTGACTGGAAAACCAGAGGCACCATAAGTGATTGGTGTTTGCTGGTTATTTTTATTTTAAGGTAAAAAGAAAAGTCTTAGAGACTAACTTTATCTTGTAAGGAACTTAGAGGATAGAGCACTGGAGGTTTAAAAATGGGGCACAATCACTCATTGCCGCAAAAACAAACCAGCTCAAGCAATACTGAGCAGCTTCAGCCGTGGGAGCCTCGCACCAAGCTTGTTTCCGGTATTATCTTTGTATTTGGAGTGATAAGCTTAAACAATATCTGGCTGTTAGTGGCTGCCCTGATGTTTTCTGTTATTTTTGCCCTGGGGGCAGGTTTGCTACCTGGAGAGCTGTTAAAAAAGGTTTTGGTCATTATCCCGTTACTGGGGCTGATGAGCATACCGCTTATTTTTGGGGCGGGCTATCCCCCGGAACCAGAGCGCGCAATTTTAGCAGCCCTGATAATACTTAAAGCTCTTACTGCTATGACTTTTACGGTCTTTGTTTTTACCAATCAACCTGTGGAGGAAATGTTAGAGGCCATGGAGCATCTTAGGGTCCCTTCAACAATCACTACGGTTATGTACCTGGCTTACCGCTACGGTTTTTTGTTTCTCCAGGAAATGCAAACTACCCAGAGGGCCCTTAGGTCACGTCTTTTTGCAGGCCGATTAAGTATAGATTCCTTACGGATTTACGGAGAACTGGCCGGAGGGCTTTTTATTAAATCCATAAACCGCTCGGAAGCAGTTTACCGTGCTATAGCTTCTCGTGGATTTCAGGGCAGTATACCGGTAAATAAGCCGCGGCAAATAAACAGAGCAGATATATTCAAAGCTGTTTTGGCGCCCGGATTCATAGTCGTGTTGTTTATTATAGACAAGGTGGTGTGGTAATGAGTTTTGTAGTTGAAATAGATCAATTAAGTTATAACTATCCTGACGGAACTACAGCGCTGCATAATATTAATCTGCGGGTTGACAAGCAGAAAAAAACAGCTGTTTTGGGCACCAACGGTAGCGGCAAAACTACGTTACTCTACCATATCAATGGTTCTATCTTGCCTCAGTCAGGTGAGGTTAAGGTAAATGACTGCCCGGTTTGTAAAGAGAATCTCTACAAAATTCGCCGTGAGGTAGGCTTGCTTTTTGATAATCCCGACAATCAGCTGTTTTCTACCACAGTTTACGGGGATATCGCCTTTGGTCCCCGCAATTTGAAGCTGGAGCAGAAAACAATAGATGAGAGGGTTAAAAGGGCCATGCACAAGTTAGGGATTGAAGATTTATCGGAAAGGCCACCTTATTGCCTCAGCCTTGGCCAGAAAAAAAAGGCAGCCATTGCCGGCCTATTGGTTATGGAACCCCTGATTTTGGCTTGCGACGAACCTTTTTCCGGACTCGATCCGGCAGTTTCCAGGCAGTTTAGAGAAATACTGGAGGAGCTCAAAGAGGGCGGCAACACCTTGATTTACAGTAGTCACGATGTCGATCTGGCTTACGCGTGGGCTGACGAAGTGGTAATCATGAAAGGGGGACGGGTGTTAGAGGCCGGTCCGGTGGATATCCTGCGGGAAGAAACTCTCCTGGAAGAAGCATGCTTGCCATTACCCATGCTGGCTGAACTCTTTAAACACAGCGAGTTTAAACCCCGGACCATCAAAGAAGCTTCTCGTATAATACCAGCCCTGCGTTTCTCTAACAGAGCAAAGGCTCGTTTTTCTGCTGTAAATCAAGTAGTAAATAACTCCAAGGGAGGTATTAAAAAATGAAAAAAAGTTTATGGTTAATGGCGGTAGTATTGATGGGATTGCTTGTTATTTCCGGCTGTGCGGAGCAAACTACTGACCCCGAAGAAGAACATGTTCATGATTATGATGAAGAGATTACTTTTGAAGTTATCGACAGGAGTGAAGATGAGGTGGCCGCTTATGTCCATGTGGATCATTGGCACGGTGAACTGCCCGAGGTTCCCGATGGCGACAACATTTCACTGGGCGCCTATATCTTGGATGGAGAAGAAGAGGTAGAGCTGGATGGAGAACACTACGAACTGGGGATCGACTATGCCCCAGGTGTTGAAGAAGGCGTGGTTAGCTTTGACCAGCATGGTGACCATGTACATATTATCGGCGAACAGGAGGGAAGTGCGGAAGTAGTCTTCCAACTGCTTCACGATGGAGAAGTTGATTACGAGACTCCCCCTATAGAGGTTTCGGTTGGTCACGATCACGGGCATGAAGATGAGCACGACGAAGCAGTAAGCACATTTGATATCGTAGACCGTAGCGAAGACAAAGTAATTGCTGATTTCCATGTAGACCACTGGCATGGCCAGTTGCCGGATATACCCGTGGGCGAAAACATATCTCTGGGTGCTTATATTGAAGACGGGCATGAAGAAGAAATTGAGCTTGATGGAGATCACTATGAGCTCGGTGTCGAGTACGCTCCCGATGCTGATAAAAACTTAGTTGGCCTGGATAATCACGGCGATCACGTCCATATTGTCGGTGAAGTCGAAGGTGCTACTGAAGTGGTTTTCCAGTTACTGCATGATGGTCACATTGAATTCGAAACTACTCCCATTGAAGTCAATGTTATTAATGAAAATGATTAACCAGGGAAGCCCTTTTTATGGGGAGAGGAGTGAACGTATATGCATATTGCCGATGGAGTATTAAGCG
>Ga0207421_10003256_pt1 | contig 19413 bp, 14 predicted proteins | sample SodLakKL_010_SED_4_FD_187542 | JGI IMG/M metagenome (GOLD analysis project Ga0207421, IMG submission 187542) | Alkaline sediment microbial communities from Lake Tanatar, Kulunda Steppe, Russia - 8KL_010_SED (SPAdes) (version 2) | ecosystem: Environmental > Aquatic > Non-marine Saline and... | reverse complement strand
TGGTTGTCCCGGAAATAGACGTTGAAATTGTGAAAATCGCGGCCGGCTGCCCCCATGATAATTACCTTCTGTGGTTCCATTAGTGCTTGCCTCCCGAATGATTATTTTGTAGGTTGTTCAGTTTAGGGTAGTTTTCGCTACTTTTCTGGCATTTCCTGCCGAGAGGAAGGGAAATTGTCCAGCTATAAGGGCTAAAAAAAGATGCAGGGGTAGTTTCCCCTATTGGGCGATATAAAAACCGGTTAAAGGAAAAGCGGTTTTGGCTGACTCTTATCTTATCCCCAACATCCGTCTGCTGCACTTATTGCCAGTATACCCGGGGTGCCCTGTGTTCCAGGCAGGGCAGTTCCTGGCGCACTTTTCTCACCCGCTCCCGTTCTACTGTTCCCATGGTGACTCCCTCTTGTTCCGGTGAGCGGGTAACTACAGTGCCCCAGGGGTCTACAATCATGGAGTTGCCCAAGCTTTGGTATGCCGGGGGATGGGTTCCGACCTGGTTGGGCGCGATGATATAGACCTGGTTTTCAATGGCCCTGGCCCGGAGCAGGGGCTCCCAGTGGTCTTTGCCGGTAAAGAGGGCAAAGGCTGAAGGGACAAAAATGAACTCCGCCCCTTTTAAAGTCAGTGTGCGATATAGTTCGGGGAAGCGAAGGTCGTAGCAGATGCTCATTCCCCAGCTTCCATCAGGGGTTTCAGCCACTATCGCCTCCTCTCCTGGCAGGGTCACCTTTGATTCCAGAAAACGCAAACGCCCCGGTATTTCCACGTCAAAGAGATGCACTTTGCGATAGTAAGCTAACAGGGAGCCGTCCGGCCCGAACAGTGAAGAGGTGTTATAGCACATACCCTCCTTGGGTGATGTTTCCAGGAAAGTTCCGCCCAGCAAATAGATGCGGTGTTCTGCTGCTTTTTTGCTCATGCGCGCTGGTAGATCACCATGTTCTAATGAGTGAGTATGGTTCATTTTTTCTTTGTTGGGGCCCAGGAAATGAAAGTATTCCGGCAGTGCCACCAGTTGGGCCCCCTGCCTTGCTGCCTGGTCGATATAGTCCAGTGCTTTGCTTATGTTTTTGTCCTCTTCTTGCTGGGCGTTCATCTGCACCAGTGCAATTTTCATCAATAATCAACCTCACTTCCCTGCTGTTTGCTGGGCAAAAAAAACCAGGCGCCTCCTCTTAGGAAAGCAGCCTGGTCTGGTTTGGTACGCCCGCAGGGATTCGAACCCCGACTTCAGGCTCCGGAGGCCTGCGTGATATCCCTTTCACCACGGGCGCATGTTGGTAAATAATTATCATTTATACTGATCAACATAATATCATTTTGCATCTTGAAAGTCAAATCAAACAATTATCTGCTCAGGATGATCAGTGGTTAAGCAAGGGCGAAATAGGAAGCTCTGGCGTTTTCCTGCTTCGACGGGTACTGCCAAAAAAAGGCCTGGTCAATTGAAGATTCTTTTATAAAAAAGAGGCTTCCAGGAAAAAATACTCAGGGAAAGATGCTATTGAAAGGACAAAAATTTGTCTTAATGATTGTCCATTACTTTTTATTTATGCTGAGCATTCCGGGTCGGGTGCAAAACACGATGTGCTGCCTGGCTGTTCAGCCGGGGGGAGGCGGGTCAACCAGGGGCATGAAAAAAAAAGCTGCTTATTTTTTCTTGGCCTATCTGTTCCTGCTGAATATATTGTCAGGTGAGGCAAATGCCGGGGGAAGGGAGCAGGAATTCCAGGATGAAGGCCCCAGGGTGGTTATCCTGGTTCTGGACCGTCTGATGCTGGATGATTTGCTGGCCTACTCAGGTCCGGTCTTGCAATCTATCCTTGAAAAAAGCGCTTCAGGGCTAATGAATGTAAATACTGCTGGAGCTCCTGGTACGGACAGCGGTTACCTGTCCATGGGGGCAGGGGCAAAACTAACTGGAAACTGGGCTGCAGGCAGGGCATACAACCGGGAGGAAATGCTTGATGACCTGCAGGCTGCAGCTGTTTACCGGCGGCATACAGGAACAGAAAATGTGCCGGAAGGAGCAATCATTCATCTTTATGCAGAGAGCCTGAGCCAGCTAAATGAAAAACGCCCTTATCCGTTTTATATTGGCATAGCAGGGGAAGCTTTGAAAGCCGAAGGACTAAATGCAGCAGTGCTGGGCAATGCTGACATCGACGGCGATGGACGTCACGGGGTCCTGTTGGCTATGGATGCGGCAGGCGCTGTTGGTTTTGGCGATGTCAGCAAGGCCCTGCTGCGTAAGGATCCCGAATTCCCTTATGGAGCCCGCAGTGATGCCGGAAAGTACAGTCAAATATTCGGGCAGGTTTACGAACAGAGCCGGCTCATTGTTGTAGACTGGGGTGACACAAAGCGGATTGATGCTTACCTGCCTCATTTGTCCCTGGACAGGAGGGGGGGATTGCTGGAAGAAACTTTGCAGGAGCTGGATCTCTTTCTTGGTGAAATGATGGGCTATTTTACCCCGGAAACCCGGATGTTGATCGTTACGCCTTCGCCTCCAGATAGTGCTGCTTCGGGGGGGATCCGGCTGGTCCCGGTCATCTTTTATAATCCCGGTCAGCAGGAGCCTGGCATACTGACCAGTGCGACAACAATGCGGTGGGGCATTGTCACTTCCCTGGATGTGGTCCCTACGGCGCTATCTATCCTGGAGTTGGATGCTCCCGCTTTTCTCTGGGGCGCTCCCCTGGCAGTTGAAGCTGCAAAAGAGCCCCTGGTTGCCCTTGATGAAATTTCCCGGGATACCCACCGGGTTTTCAGGCAGCGGACCCCAATCATCAGGGGATATATCCTGGCCCAGATCGTTTTATTATCAATAGGGTTTTGTAGTTTATTCAGCACACACAGGTTCTTTGCCAGGGCCCTGTATGGCCTTTACGCCCTGCTGGGCTTTCCCCTGGCAGTTCTTTTGGCCCCTGCTTTTCCCTTTTTTCCTGCCCGCTCCCTTTACCTGAATACAGGTTTTTTGCTGCTCACAACCCTGGTTATTGTTGTTTTGTCTTTTCGTTTGTTCTCACGGCGGCTATTTCGTTTATGTTTCCTGGCTCTGCTGACTTTTTTTGCCCTGGTTGCAGATCTTCTCACGGGGGCTGCATTAATCAGCCATTCCTTTCTGGGCTATGATCCTATCGCCGGTGCCCGTTTTTACGGTATAGGTAACGAATACATGGGGGTTTTGGTGGGAGCCTTTCTGTTTGGTTATCTTGCCCTGGTGTATGGGATTAAACAAGAAAGGCAGGGCCATTTCAAGGAAGGCGAACAGTTTACGTCCCAGGGGATGTTTTTCCCTTACAAAGTCAATTACTACTTCTGGGTCTTGTTTTGCATTTTGGGTTTACTGCTGATTTTCCTCATGGCCTCACCGCAATATGGGGCCAATTTCGGGGGTGCTATTACCTGTGGGGTTGCTATTGGATTTGTTGCGGCAGCTCTTTATCCCCGGGGATGCCCTTTTGTTCTTTTGCCAGGAAAACCGGGAGTAAAATATGGGTGGATTATATTACTTTTTATTGGGGGCACAGGTGTATTTTTGTATCTTTTGAATGTTACGCTGCATGGTGAAGCTATCTCTCACCTGGGAAGGACCTGGGAGCTGGTCCAGGTTGGCGGATGGGAAGAGCTGGAAAACGTAATCAGGCGAAAAGCGGAAACGAATCTACGGCTTTTGCGCTATTCGATTTGGAGCAGGATCTTTCTTTTCCTGGTTGCCGTACTGACAATTTTAACTTTTTACCCGGCAGGATTAATGAAAAAAATATTTGGCCGTCACCCATTTTTCAGGGTAGCATTGGGAGGTATTATTGCTGGTGGCATCACGGCACTGCTGGCGAATGATTCCGGCGTGGTTGCAGCAGCGACTACGATGCTCTATGGTGTAGTTCCGCTGTTTCTGTTAGAAAAGGACTAATTTTTTTCTTTTTGCAGGAGATCCAAACTCTTACATGGAAATATAGTGAACTGGAACCTCAGGATGTGGTAGGTAGAGGGAGAAGAGGTAGGGAGAAAAAGAGCATTATTTCGAAGAGCATCTTTTTAATGAAAGGAATGGATGGGTTGGATTCACTACAAAGCAAAAAACTGACGGGAAATATTCAGGCCCACCTTTTCCCGACAAAAAAGTTTAAGACGGTACTGATTACAGTATTTATTCAGCAGGCCCTGGAAAAAGACTCAGCGGCCAAAACGGCTTTATTACCAGCTGTTTTGGAGCGGGGCACCAGCAATTACCCCACGTTTATGGACCTGAAAAGGGAACTGGAAATGCTTTACGGGGCCTCCCTGGGTTCGGATGTGGTAAAAAAAGGCGAGCGCCAGGTTGTTTCATTTTCCCTGGAAGTGGTTCATGATCGTTTTACCCCGGGAGAGCAGTTATTCAAAGAAGGACTTTCGATCTTGAAAAGTGTTTTGACAGACCCGCTTCTGGATAACGGGTCTTTTAAGCAAGAGTATGTTGAACAGGAAAAGGACCAGTTAAGGAAGGAGATCGAGGGCCTGATCAACGATAAAGTTAGTTATGCCCTGGAGCGCTGCGTCCAGGAAATGTGCAAGCAAGAGCGTTACGGGATATACAAGTATGGCGATGCGGAAACACTCAAAGTGGTTTCCCCGCGGGAACTTTACAGTTATTACCAGGAGCTTTTTAGGCGGAGTCCTGTAGATGTATTTGTGGTGGGTGACTTTGAGCCGGAAGAAGCTTTTCGGTTACTGGAACAATCCCTTGTTTTTTCCCGCTCTTCAACATCATCATCGCTTCCATTTATCGAACAAAATCATTTTCGAAAAGAACCGCTCCAGCATGTGGAAAAGCTTCCTGTAAACCAGGCTAAATTAACCCTGGGTTACCGTGTAAATACAGTTTACCAGGATGAAGATTACCCGGCCATGATGTTTTACAACGGGATCCTGGGCGGTTTTCCCCATTCCAAGCTGTTCCAAAATGTTCGGGAAAAGGCCAGCCTGGCCTATTATGCTTTTTCCCGGCTGGATAAGCTAAAAGGAATCCAGTTGATTGGCTCGGGCATAGAGGTAGATAATTACCAGAAAGCGCTGGATATCATCCAGGAGCAGGTGGATTCGCTCAAACAGGGGAAAATCACTAACGATGAACTGGAGAATACCCGCAGAGGCCTGATTAATCAACTTAAGGTGATCGCAGACAGTCCTTTTGCCCTGGTCAATTACTTTCTGGATGCCCTGGTTGGGCAGCGCCGTGGGAATGTGGAAGATTTAATCGGGGAAATTGAACGGGTCCAGGCAAAGGATGTTGTTGAGGCAGCTCAAAAAGTCAGCCTGGACACCATCTACTTTCTCAGGCCTGTTAATGGAGAAGGAGGTCAAAACAACTCATGAAATGGCAGATAAAAGAGAATCAAACCATCCAGGAAAAAGTATTTGTTGCCGATCTTTCTCCCGGCCCGGCCCTGTATGTTTTACCCCGGGAAGGGTTTAACAAAAAGTATGCAATTTTTTCCACCCGGTTTGGTTCGATAGATAACTGCTTTATGGTGAAGCAAAACGGTGAAAAGAAAAAAGTTTCGGTGCCCGATGGGGTGGCCCATTTCCTGGAGCACAAACTGTTTGATAATGAGGATGGCAATATTTTTGACCGGTTTGCCGAATATGGTGCCTCTCCCAACGCTTTTACCACTTTTACGCATACCACGTACTTGTTCTCCTGCACGGATTTTTTTGAAGAGAACCTGGGCCTGCTGTTGGAGTTTGTGCAAAGCCCATACTTTACCGAAGAAAGTGTGGCCAAAGAACAGGGTATCATCCAGCAGGAAATCATGATGTACCAGGATAACCCTGACTGGAGAGTTTTTTTCAACCTGCTGGGTGCGCTGTACCATGAACATCCTGTCCGCAAGGATATTGCCGGTGACGTGGAAAGCATCAGTCGAATTACCCGGGATGTTTTATATACCTGCTACAACACCTTTTACCACCCGGCCAACATGGCCATTTTTGTTACCGGTGACCTGTCCCCGGACCAGGTTTTAAAGCAGGTGACAGATGACCTGGAACGTCGATCAATTAACGGTTCGCAGGATATAGAACGTTGTTACCCCGGGGAAAATGCTTCAGTAAACCAGCGAAAAGTGACCCAGGAACTGTCAGTTTCCCAGCCGATGTTATACATGGGCTTTAAGGATACTTATTCCTACCTGGAGGGACGTGAACTGTTGGTTCGCGACCTGGTCTCAGAGCTGCTCTTAGAGATGATTTTCAGTAAAAGTGAACCCCTTTATACCCGGCTTTACGAAGAAGGGTTGATTGACGAGCGTTTTTCAGCGGGATTTGTGGCGGAATGCTCTTATGGTTATACGATAATGGGAGGAAAAACGAAGGATCCAGACCTGTTACACCAGAGGATCCTGGAAGGAATTCATCAGATCAAAAAAGAAGGTTTAAAAGAAGAAAGCTTTGCAAGGCATCGGCGTAAAATGCAGGGTGAATTTTTGAAGAGCTTCAACTCGCTGGAGTTTATTGCCAATAATTTCCTGGCAAACCGTTTTCGGGGAGTCGACCTGTTTGAAATTGTTGATGCCCTGGAGCGTATTTCATTTCAAGATATTGAATCCAGGCTGCACGAACACCTGAACGAGGAATTACATGCAGTATCGATTATCAACCCGCTTGATTAATTTAAGGGGAGTGTCTTGAGGAGGTCATAGATATGATGAAAATTGGTATTGTGACAGATAGTGTTTCCAACCTCCCGCAGGAATTCCAGGAGAAGGAAAATATAAAGGTGTTGCCGGTGACGATCCGCTTTGGAAATGAGGTCTACCAGGAAGGAGTAAACTTGCTCCCCCAGGATTTTTACCGCATGTTGGAAACCGTTGATGAGGTCCCCTGGATCTCCGCGCCTGCTTCCCGTGAATTTTTGGAAATGTTTGAATCCATGCGACAGGAAGGCTTTGAAGGTGCAGTCTGTATTTTAAGCTGTCGGATCTGTCAAAGCTATAACCAGGTTTGTGAAGCAAGAGATTTTGCCCGTCCCTTTCCTGCGGTGGTGGTTGACAGTCATTTAGCGACTATGAGCCAGGGATTTATGGTCATGGAGGCGGCTCGGGCGGCTGAACAGGGGCTGGCCATCACCGATATTGTGGAAAGAGTTTGGCAGATAAGAAAACAGGTTCATTTTTACGGTCTCGCCGGTATGCTTCACTACCTGGTCCGTTCAGGACACCTGAGCAAAGGATCGGCTTACATGAAAGCCCTGTTAAATATTCAGCAGTTGATCACAATTGACAAAGAAACGGGAGAATTTATACCTGCGGGGAAAGTTAAGCATCGGCAGGGGGGGTACGATTTTATCAAAAATCAAATGGAGCAGGCCGCTGCTTCCGGGGGCAAATTGCATGCAGCCGTCCTGCATGCCAATGAAGCAGATGAGGCAGACAGGCTGTACCAATCTTTATCCGGTTCTCTGGATTGCGCAGAAATTTATCTCCAGGATTTATCGCCTGCAGTTGTATGTCACTTGGGCCCGGGAGTTGTTGGCGCCAGTTATTTTGTAGAAAACGGCTCTGGCCAACAGTAGCGGAGGTGCAGGAATGTCTAAGGAGCAAAAGTTGTTAACAATTGATGACGGACTGAAGATGCGCCGCAAAGAATTCAGTGATATGTACAAAAAATATGTCAATATTTCCTTTGGGCAGCTCAGCGCTTTGTTGGGTCTGGATATAAACTATGTCCGGGCGGAAGATTGCCGGGTGTGGGACGAAGATGGGAATGAATACCTGGATTTTATGGGCGGGTATGGTTCTCTGAACGTAGGGCATAATCATCCCGAAGTCCTGGCCGCCTTGCGTAAGGTGGAAACGGTGCCGGTCATTTTAAAGCCCCTTTCCAAGTTTGCCGCTGTCCTGGCATACAACCTGGCCCAGCTGGCTCCCGGCGAGCTGCAAAACTGCTGGTTTTGCAGCTCGGGTACCGAGGCTGTAGAAGGGGCCTTGAAGCTGGCGCGGCTGTATACGGGAAAAGCGGATTTTATCTACTGCCAGGGAGGGTTCCACGGCAAAACCATGGGCGCCCTTTCAGTTACGGGAAAGAAGCTGCACCAGGAGCCTTTCGAACCCCTGGTTCCCGGCTGCATAGAAGTTCCTTTTGGCGATCTTGAAGCCTTGGAAAAGGCGCTGGCAGAAAATGAGCCCGCCGCTTTTATTGTCGAACCGATCCTGGGCGAAGGCGGTATCTATTTGCCGCCGCCGGGATACCTGCAGGAAGCCAAGCGGCTGTGCAGCGCTTATAATGCCTTATTCATTCTGGACGAGATCCAGACGGGCCTGGGCAGGACAGGGACGTTTTTTGCCTGCGAACAAGAAAATGTTGTGCCCGATGTGCTTGTAATGGCCAAATCGCTAAGCGGTGGAGTTGCACCTATCGGCGGATATATTACGACCCATGAGATTATGAAAAAGGCCCACGGTGGCGGCAACTTAAACCGGGGGCTGATGCTGACCTCCACCTATGGGGATAATGCCCATAGTGCTGCTGCGGGCATTGCGGCTGTGAACATAATAGTGAACGAAGGTCTGTCCCTGCAGGCCAGGGAAAAAGGGGAATATTTTTTCAACAGGCTGCAGGCTCTCAAAGAGAAACACGAAATTATTAAGGAAGTGCGCGGTAGAGGGTTGTTGATCGGCCTGGAATTATCCGATACAGGTGGTTTGCTGGACTCCTTTACTGCCGGGATGGTAAACAAGCTTTCCAGGGAATTCCTTTCTTCCATGCTGGGGGCGGAATTGCTGAAAACGTATAAAATCCTGGTCCTTTTTACCACCAATAACCCCAATGTGATCAGGCTGGAACCTCCCCTTACCGTGACCTATGAACAGATCGATTATGTGGTGGACAGCTTTGATCAACTTTTTAAAAGGCAGAAAAGTTTTATGAACTTTGCCCTGCAAAGTGGAAAAATAGCCATGTCGTCATTTTTCCGCAGATAAGGTGCTCCCGATTGTGCAAGAAGGAAAGCTTGTCTAAATTTTCCCTTATTATGAGAAAGCGTGGTGATCTTTCTTGCCAGGCCAAAGAATTATTATCGTCGGTGCCATTGCTGCCGGTGGTAGTGCTGCGTTTAAAGTGAGAAGAGCAAACCCGGAGGCTTCAGTCCAGGTTTTTGAAGCAGGAGAGTTTATTTCCTATGCTGCCTGCGGACTGCCGTACTATCTCTCCGGGGTGATTGGGAATTATCGCAGCATGATCATGAGAAGCCCTGAAGATTTTCTAAAAGCGGGGATCGAGCTTTTTACATCCCATTTTGTGGAAAAAATTGATGCGTCCCGGGGAGAAATTGATGTTTTTGACCGGAAAGGAAAGGTGCAGAAAAAATATCCTTTCGACCGGTTATTGTTAGCTACAGGCGCCCGCCCTGTGATCCCTGATATTGAAGGAATCCATCTTCAGGGAGTGGTTGGTCTTCGCACCATGGATGATGGGTTGGAACTTTCCCGGTTGGCACATAATAATGATATTGACCGGGTAGTGATTACCGGTGGCGGCTATATTGGCCTGGAACTGGCTGAAGCTTTTCGCATCCTGGGTAAAGAGGTGATTCTTTTGGAGCAGCTTCCCCGGGTTATGCCGTCAGTGGATGAAGATATGGCTGCCTTGCTGGAAGAAGAAATGGTGCGAAATGAAGTAGTCCTGAAGACCGGGGAAAGCCTGATGGCTCTGGAGGGAAATGGGATGGGTCAGGTCAGGCGTGTGGTTACTGATAAAGGTCAATACGAGGCTGAACTGGTTGTGTTGGCCCTGGGGGTTAGGCCGGCCAGTGAGTTGGCGGAAGAAGCGGGAATCAAGTTGGGGGTTAAGAATGCTGTCGCTGTGGATCGGAACCTTTGCACCAGTTCCCCTGCTGTATTTGCCGCCGGTGATTGTGCGGAGACATATCACCAGGTATTGGGGAAAAACAGTTACCTGCCCCTGGGGACTACGGCAAACCGGCAGGGCAGGCTGGCGGCGGAAAATATTTGCGGCGCCATAAAAAATTACAAAGGCTCCCTGGGTTCAGCAGTAGCCAAAGTGTTTGACCTTTCCTGTGCCCGCACCGGCCTCAGTGAGAAAGAGGCTGAGGAAAACGGTGTGCCGGCTGCTTCTACCCTTGTTGAGGCACTGGATAATGCTCCTTATTACCCGGGTGCCCAGCCTCTTTACGTGAAACTGGTTTATCAACCGTCAAATGGAGAATTGTTGGGTGGCCAGATTGTGGGAAATGAAAGGGCAGTCAAGCGTATCGATGTGCTGGCAGCAGCTGTAAATTCGAAAATGACGCTGGAGGATCTGGGTGATTTGGATCTGGCTTATGCGCCTCCTTTTGCCCAGGTCTGGGACGCCATCTCTGTCGCTGCCAATGCGGCAGAGGGGAAACGTCTCCGATGACTGCACCAAGACACGGGCTTATATATTTTAAGGAAAGGAGCCGGGTTGAATGAGCATAAATAACGAGAAGGATTTTGTCAAGGAGATTACTCCGCGATCTGAGGACTTTTCCCAGTGGTACCTGGATATCGTGCTAAAAGCGGAATTGATGGATTATGCCCCGGTCAAGGGATGTATGGCCATCCGGCCTTATGGTTATGCCATCTGGGAAAACATTCAGCGGTTGCTGGATCAGCGCTTTAAGGCTACCGGTCATAAAAATGCGTATTTTCCCCTCTTTATACCAGAGTCACTGCTGCAAAAAGAGGCGGAACATGTAGAGGGCTTTGCCCCGGAAGTGGCCCTGGTAACCCAGGGGGGTAGTGAAAAACTGTCGGAGCGGTTGGTGGTAAGGCCCACCTCAGAGGCAATTATCTGCAGTATGTATGCCAAGTGGATCCAGTCCTGGAGAGACCTTCCCATCCTCTATAACCAGTGGTGCAACGTGGTCCGGTGGGAAAAAAACACCCGTCCTTTCCTGCGCACTTCAGAGTTTTTATGGCAGGAAGGGCATACTGTACATGCCACCGAGGAAGAGGCAGAAGAGGAAGCGTTGAAGATGCTGGGTGTTTACCGGGAGTTTGCGGAAACAGAACTGGCTCTTCCGGTTATCTCCGGCCTTAAAACGGAAAACGAAAAATTTGCCGGTGCCCTGCGAACCTTTACCATTGAAGCTCTGATGACTGACGGCCGGGCGCTACAGGCCGGAACTTCCCATAACCTGGGCCAGCATTTTGCCCGGGCTTTTGAAATTCGCTTCCTGGATAAAGATGATGAATTGAAATATGCCTGGCAGACTTCCTGGGGGGTCTCCACCCGGATGATTGGGGCCATCATCATGGTCCATGGGGACGACAGGGGCTTGAAACTGCCGCCCCGGGTGGCCCCGGTCCAGGCTGTTGTGGTCCCCATCTTAACTAAAAAGCAAAAAGAGCAGGTCCTGGAGAAAGCACGGGAACTGTATTCGCACCTTGGTGAGTCGTTCCGTATGGAACTGGATGACCGGGAAGGCTATTCCCCCGGCTGGAAATTTAACGAATGGGAAATGAAGGGTGTGCCTGTTCGATTGGAGCTGGGTCCACGCGATATGGAAAGCCAGGGGATAACCGCGGTACGGAGGGATACAGGGGAAAAGGTTTTCTTGCCCGAGGAAGGTTTGGCGGAAAGCCTGGAGAAGCTGTTAAATGATGTTCAGGCCAATCTTTATCAGCAGGCATTGGATTACCGCCAGGAGAATACCAGGCGGGCTGGCAGTTACGAGGAATTAACGCAAATCCTGGAGGAACACCGGGGATTCATCCTGGCCGGATGGTGCGGGGATTCTGCCTGCGAAGAGAAGGTGAAAGAAGACACACGGGCTACCATTCGTTGTATTCCTTTTGACGAGGAAATAGAAGATAAGGGAAGCTGCCTGAGCTGTGGAAAAGAAGGAGAATATTTGGTGTATTACGCCAGGGCTTACTAGTAAACTTGAGTATTACTACCCGCCTGGTTAAATATAGTTGGCCTCAGGTTATTCTTGGCCATTGAAAGGTGAAGGGTTCGCTTCATAAATATCTTACAGCAACCAAAGAAAAAAAACACGTTTTGTGCCATTCAAAGGGAGGTGTTCAAGCCCGTCCGCAATAAAAGCGGACCGGGTTAGAAAATGAAAAGCAAAGTTTATTTCGCAGACCGAAGAGCCACTTCGACCAGGAAAAGCCTACCGGTAAAACTGGAAAAGCTTTTCGACAAAGGAGGGTTTAGCTCCAGAATCAATAGTGGTGACCTTTGTGCTGTAAAGCTGCATTTTGGCGAAAGAGGCTTAACAACCTTCCTCAGTCCTGTTTTTGTGCGTCGTGTTGTGGACAAAATCAAAGGTCTGGGAGGAAAGCCGTTTTTGACTGATACAAATACTCTATATATCGAGATGAGGCATAATGCCGTAGACCACCTGGAAACGGCTATTTTACATGGTTTCACCTATGCCACTGCAGGAGCCCCCCTGCTTATAGCTGATGGACTAAAGGGTCATAACTCCAGGGATGTGGAGATCCCGGGCAAGCATTTTACTGCAGTCAAGATTGCCCAGGGCATTATTGATGCAGACAGCATGGTTGTCCTTTCCCGTGTCAAAGGCCACGTTCTTACCGGCATGGGTGGGGCGATCAAAAATTTAAGCATGGGATGCAGTAGTCGTGCAGGGAAACACATGATGCACGCTTCAGTAACACCGGAAGTGGTGCCGGAAAAATGTACCGGTGACTCCCACTGTATCAGGCACTGCCCGGCCGATTGCATCACTTTGGAAGAACGTATCGCCGTCATTGACGCGGAGCGCTGTATCGGTTGCGGGGAATGTGTGGTAGCCTGCCCGCATGAAGCAATAAAAATTGACTGGAGCGGAGACACCCAGGCGGTTCAGGAGAAAATGGCCGAGTTTGCTTTGGGGGCGGTTCAGGATAAAAGGGAGAAATGCTGTTATATCAACTTTGTCATGGATGTAACCCCTCACTGCGACTGCCACGGCTGGAGTGACAGTTTCATTGTTCCCGACGTCGGGATTGTGGCTTCTACAGACCCGGTTGCTGTGGACCAGGCTTCGGTTGATCTAATTAACAAACAAGCCGGCCTGGTGAACTCCAAACTTAAGGATAATTTTTCGCCAGGAGAAGACAAGTTTTGCGGCGTGTACCCCCACCTGGATCACACCATTCAACTCCAGCACGCCGAAGAAATTGGGCTGGGCAGCAGCCATTACGAGCTCATTGAAATTTAACTTGATGATGGAGTGTTTGTTTCCTGGTTTCAGTTCCCTAAACGATCCGGCCCCTCTTTTCCAGGAAGGGCCGGATCATTTTGCCTTGGAAGGGTTGCTCAAGGGATAGGGTGAATGGTTCGTGAGCAGGCATGATACTTTTTTCTCAAATGCTATGGTATTAAGCAGGATTATGCTTGTTTCAAAGAGAAATATTTAAAGGTTTTCTTATAATTATAAAAATGAATTGGCGCTAAAAGGAGGTTATGGTCTTGTGCGAATGTGAAGGGAAAGCTGTTGCCATGGAAGAGGAATTTGATCCGGAACGTTGTGAAGAACTTCTGCAGGAATTCCTGGGTAAAGATGGCGTGATGGTCCCCATACTGCAGAAAGTCCAGGACGAGTACGGTTATCTGCCTCGTCCGGCATTGGAGTATGTTTCCAAGCGGATGCGTATTCCTGCCAGCAAAGTTTTTGGGGTGGCTACTTTTTATGCCCAGTTTCACCTGCACCCCCGCGGTGAGAATATCATCCGGGTTTGCCGTGGTACGGCCTGCCATGTCCGTGGTGTATCCGAGGTGGCGGACAAAATGCAGGAGGTTCTGGAAGTCGGTGTAGGCGAGACAACAGAGGATATGAAATTTACCTATGAAGAAGTGGCCTGCATTGGAGCCTGCGGGCTGGCACCTGTGATGATGATCAACGACCAGACGTTTGGCAAACTTACTCCAGACAGAATTAACGAGATTTTGGAGAACTTTTAGGTTGCCTGGAAAGGGGAGTGGAGCCAATGGAAAAGTTTATCGACCACTGTTGTGAAAAATGTTTTAACAGTGCAGAGGAGCGCTGTGACCAGTTTGTGGAGTGCTGCCTTTCAGGGCCCCTGTGTCATGAAAGTGAAGAGTGTGCTGCCAAGCGGAAAGCCATTATTGAAAAACTGGCCCACAGTCCGGGTTATATGAAGCATTAGTTGCAGATTAATTGGAGGGAGGGAAAAAATTGTACGAAAAACATATTCTAATTTGCGCCGGGACCGGATGCATTTCGTCTGGAGCCATTGATGTCAAGGATGCCCTGGATGTGGAGCTGAAAAAGCATAACCTTCAGGACAAGGTGCGGGTTATTCTGTCCGGGTGTCACGGGTTTTGTGAAAAAGGCCCGCTTTTTATTGTTTTTCCTGAAGACATTTTCTACTGTGAAGTTATGGCGGAAGATGTGCCGGAACTGGTCGAAGAGTACCTGGTTAAAGGGAATGTTGTCGAGCGATTGCTTTACACGGACCCGACAAACAATGAAACCATTACCTCTCACGAGGACATTCTATTTTACAAAAAACAGCAGCGCCTTTGTTTGCGCAACTGCGGTGTGATCGACCCGGAGAATATTGACGAATATATTATCCGGGGTGGCTACCTCGGGTTAAAACGGGCCCTGACCATGGAGCCCTTTGACGTCGTTACGGAAGTGAAAAATTCGGGGTTACGGGGCCGGGGGGGAGCCGGTTTTCCTTCAGGGACCAAATGGGAGTTTGCTTACAACAGCCAGGGTGACAAAAAGTACGTGGTCTGTAATGCCGACGAAGGTGACCCCGGCGCATTTATGGATCGCAGTGTACTGGAGGGCGATCCCCATGCTGTGTTGGAGGGGGTCATGATTGCCGGCAGGGCCATCGGCAGTGATGAAGCCTATATTTATGTCCGGGCCGAATATCCCCTGGCCATCCGCCGCCTGCGCACGGCCATTGCCGAGGCTGAGAAATACGGTTTGATCGGCGAGAATATATTAAACTCGGGCTTTAACTTCAAAGTGAACATCAAAGAAGGGGCCGGGGCTTTTGTCTGCGGTGAGGAGACGGCCCTGCTTGCTTCCATTGAAGGGGAGAGGGGCATGCCCAGGCCCAGGCCGCCATTTCCCGCGGTAAAAGGCCTTTGGGACAAGCCCACCTGCATCAACAACGTGGAGACCCTGGCCAATGTCCCCCTGATCCTGCGCAAAGGAGCCGACTGGTTTGGTTCGGTGGGGACCGAGGGCAGCAAAGGGACAAAAATCTTTGCCCTCACAGGCAAAATCAACAATACCGGGTTATGCGAAGTGCCCATGGGTATTACCATTCGTGAAGTCGTCTTTGATATCGGTGGCGGCATCCGGGGAGACAAAAAGTTCAAGGCGGTCCAGATCGGAGGGCCTTCCGGCGGTTGTATTCCCGAAGAGCACCTGGATTTGCCCATCGACTTTGACTCGCTGACGGCGGCGGGGGCCATGATGGGTTCCGGAGGAATGGTGGTCATGGATGAAGAAACCTGTATGGTGGACCTGGCCCGCTATTTCCTGGCCTTTACCCAGAACGAGTCCTGCGGGAAGTGTACCCCCTGCCGGGAAGGGACCAAGCGTTTGCTGGAAACCCTGGAGCGGATTACCCAGGGTCAAGGGGAAGAGAGCGATATTGAGCTGCTGGAACGAACATCCAGGCTGATTAAAGACAGCTCTTTATGCGGTCTGGGGCAAACGGCGCCCAACCCGGTTTTGACCACCCTGCGCTACTTCAGGGATGAATATGAGGCGCATATCTTTGACCGCCGCTGCCCGGCAGGAGCTTGCCAAGACCTGCTGATGTATTACATTGATGAAGAACTATGCACCGGGTGCCGGGCCTGTAAAAAGGTCTGCCCGGCGGATGCCATTGAAGGCGAGAAAAAAGAGACGCATGTGATTGACGAGACCAAGTGCATCGCCTGCGGAGCCTGCCTGGAACGCTGCAAGTTTGATGCCGTGAAGACGAAATAACTTGGGTAAGGGAGGGAAACGGATGATTTCTTTAACAATAAATGGACTGAAAGTCGAGGTTGAACAGGGATCAACGATCCTGCAAGCGGCGGAAAAGCTGGGTATTGAAATTCCCACTTTTTGTTATGAACCCGAACTGACCCAGGTAGGTGCCTGCCGCATATGTGTCGTTGAAGTGGAAAGAGCCCGTGCGCTGGTGGCCTCCTGCTGTACTCCGGCCGGTGACGGCATGGTTGTGCATACAGATACCGAGAGGGTGCACGAGGCGCGCAAGCTGAACTTGAGTTTGCTGCTGGCCAGCCATCCCCAGGACTGCCTCACCTGCGAGAAGACGGGAAGCTGTAAACTGCAGGACTACTGTTATGACTATGATATTTCCGAAAGTGACTTTACTGGCGATATCAATGAGCACGAACTGGATGATAGCAACCCGTTTTTCGTGCGGGATATGAATAAATGCATTCTCTGCGGCTTATGTGTTCGTACCTGCCACGAGATTAACGGGGCCGCTGCAGTGGAGTTTATGAACCGGGGCTTTGATACCAAGGTAACCACCTTTTTTGACGATCCCCTGGAAGAATCCTCCTGTGTGTTCTGCGGCATGTGCGTGGATGCCTGCCCGGTTGGGTCGCTGATCCCCAAGGAGAGCGTCCGGGGAGGGCGCAGTTGGCAATTTTCCCGGGTTAAGACTGTTTGCCCTTACTGCGGCACGGGCTGCGGCCTGGAGCTCTTCGTCAAAGACAATAAAGTGGTCGAGGTGATGGGTGACAAGGAAAGCCCGGTTAACCGGGGACATACCTGCGTTAAAGGACACTTTGGCATGGGCTTTCTGAAAAACCCCGACCGCTTGAAGGCACCATTAGTACGCAAAAATGGAGAGCTGGTCGAGTCTTCCTGGGATGAAGCGCTCCAGCTGGTGGCGGAAAAAATGAAAGCGGCCAAGCCGTCAGAACTGGCCGGCCTATCCTCAGCCCGGGCCACCAACGAGGAGAACTATCTGTTTCAGAAGCTGCTCCGCACCATGGGGACGAACAGCATCGACCACTGTGCCCGGCTTTGACACGCTCCCACCGTAGCCGGTCTGGCTACAGCATTTGGAAGCGGAGCGATGACGAACAGCATCGGGGAAGTGGAACATGCCAGCACATTGTTTGTGATTGGTTCCAATACGACAGAAACTCATCCTGTAATCAGCTACCGCATGCGCAAGGCCAAAAGACAAGGAGCAGCCCTGATCGTTGCCGATCCCAGGCGCATTGAGCTGGTTGAACATGCCGACGTCTTTTTGCAGCTGCGCCCCGGGACCAACGAAGCCCTGTTGAACGGGATGCTGCATGTGATTATCGATGAGAACCTGGTGGACCAGGCTTTCATCCAGGAGCGCACGGAAGGTTTTGATGCCGTAGCGGAAACGGTGAAAAAATATACCCCGGAGCACGTGGAAACCATTACCGGGGTGCCGGCAGATGACATCCGCCAGGCAGCGCGATTGTACGGGGCAGCGGAAAGTGCCGCCATTTTCTATACCATGGGGATTACCCAGCACACCAAGGGGACCAACAACGTCCTTACCATCGCAAACCTGGCCATGGCCACGGGGAACCTGGGCAAGCCCAGCAGCGGTGTCAATCCGCTGCGCGGGCAGAACAATGTGCAGGGTGCCTGCGACATGGGAGCGCTGCCCAACGTGATTACCGGTTATCAAAAAGTTGGCGATGGCGCAGCCATGGAAAAATATGAAAAGAGTTGGGGAGTCAAATTAAACCCTGAACCGGGGTTAACCGTTCCCGAGATCTTTGCGGCTATATTGAAAGATGAGATTAAGTGTCTCTACATCATGGGGGAAAACCCTGCCTTGAGCGATGCCGACCTCGGCCACGTTCACGAAGCTCTGGACAAGGTCGACTTCCTGGTAGTTCAGGACCTGTTCCTGACCGAGACAGCTTCCCGGGCCGATGTGGTCCTCCCCGCGGCAGCTTTTGCTGAAAAAGACGGCACTTTTGTCAACACGGAGCGCAGGGTGCAGCGGGTTCGCAAAGCCATTGACGCCCCCGGGGAAGCCCGTGCTGACTGGGAAATAATAACAGATTTGGCCAGCCGACTGGGTTTGGGCTGGAACTATCAAAACACAGAAGAGATCTTCCAGGAAATTTCCGGGTTAACACCGAGCTATGCCGGGATCAGCTACCAGCGCATGGATAATGAAGGCGGGCTGCAGTGGCCCTGCCCCAGCCCGGACCACCAGGGCACCCGATTTTTGCATCAGGGGCAGTTTACAAAAGGCAAAGGCAGCTTTACTCCCGTGGAATACAAGCCTTCGGCAGAAGTGGTGGATGACGACTTCCCGCTGCTCATGACGACAGGACGGGATCTGTACAACTACCACACGGGCACCATGACCCGTCGCAGTATCAGTATTTCCGAATATAAGAATGAAGAACTAGTGCAAATAAACACAGAAGACGCAGCAAAAATGGGTATTGAAGACGGTGACTGGGTAACAGTTTCTTCCAGGCGGGGCTCAATTAAAGCCCGGACCAACGTGACTGATGTTGTGCCCCACGGAGTGGTCTTTATGACCTTCCACTTCGGTGAGGCAGCTGTAAACCTGCTGACAGGTCACCAGCTGGACCCGGTTTCCAAGACGCCGGAATTAAAGGTTACAGCAGTTCGGATAGAAAAAAGCGCCTGATCTCTGGTTGAAACGAAACGTGTTAAACCACTACGGCGAATCAAGATAAAGCCCAAAATCCCTCCTTTTACAACTGTAATGGGAGGGTTTTTTTTAGCAGGGAATCGGGAAACCTGTAACGAATACTGTAACGAATATACAGAAGAATCATAACCGCTTGTTGGCTGCGAGGCTTGGAGTGTAAAAAGCAGTTATCTTGGGGCAACTAGGGGGATTTTTTTCTGCCCGGGGCTGTAAATGTTTCAGTAAACAGCACGGGATATTACGGGAGGTTTTTATTGTGCAAGAGAACAAAGAGGAGATTGTTAAGCAGGGAGCAATAGAAATAGAAATTGTCCGAATCAAAGGTGAAGAGAGAAAACAGGAAGCAGACCGTGTTGTTGTGGAGTTTCCGCTGACAATTTTTTTAAATGACCAAGAATTTGTCACCCTGCTCTGCTCACCTTCGAGGATGGACTGCCTGGCTGTGGGATTTTTACGCGCTGAGGGCCTGGTCACAGGTGCAGATGACCTGGAAAGTGTGAAAGTTGACGAGGAGCAGGGGATGGTGTTTGTCCAGACCAGTACAAAAACCGACCTGATGGAAAAGCTTTATGGAAAAAGGACCATTACGTCCGGGTGTGGCAAAGGCACGGTTTTTTTTAATGTTTTGGACTCTCTGCAAAGCAAACCCGTGGAATCTGAAGTGAAAATAAGCGCCGGCACATTACACAGCTTGATGTCCGACTTGCAGGACAATTCAGTTCTGTACAAATCA
>Ga0207421_10003254_pt1 | contig 19423 bp, 20 predicted proteins | sample SodLakKL_010_SED_4_FD_187542 | JGI IMG/M metagenome (GOLD analysis project Ga0207421, IMG submission 187542) | Alkaline sediment microbial communities from Lake Tanatar, Kulunda Steppe, Russia - 8KL_010_SED (SPAdes) (version 2) | ecosystem: Environmental > Aquatic > Non-marine Saline and... | reverse complement strand
AAGCTACTTCCCGAAGTGGCGCGCCCAAGAGGACTTGAACCCCTAACCTTTTGATCCGTAGTCAAACGCTCTATCCAATTGAGCTATGGGCGCATTTCAAAGGCTTTTTTAAATCAGCAAAGAGATTATAACACAATCGCTGGTGCTTTGCAACCTACTTAGTTGCCGAGAACTATCTTACCAAACTTATCGCATAAAAGCAAGCAGGAAATCGCATTTTTTGCAGCGTTGGCGTGCGTGGTCGCTTCGGAAGCCGAACCACGCACTCAAGATGCTCAGAGTACACTCATGATGGCGGTGAAGATAAGCACGGCGGTGATGAACCACGTATAAATCAGCGCGTCACTGCGGATGATCGTCGCTTCGTAACGTCTGCTGAAGATGTTCGCCATGATCACGAACCGTTCGAGAAAGCCGATATCGGGATTTTGTTTGACCGCCATTTTCGCCATTGTTTCTTCATCCAAAGGACATTGTGCCCCTTCCATGTGTTTGCATGCTTGTTTCAGTAACGCGTTCACCGGCCAGAAGAGGAGATAGTCGATTCTGAACCAACCGGGAAGACGCAGATGGAACAGATGCCATTTCGTCCCGAGGATGAAGATCATGAAGCCCGCGCCGATGACGAAAGCCATGGTAAGGAGTTCCTCTCCTATGAAAAACCGGAGCGGCACGACGTAGCTTTCGATGAAATAGGGGTCATAGTTCATCTGATTAAGCTGCGGTATGATGAACCCGTCGAGGATGAAGCGCGGATTCAAACCGATGGCAAGAATCAGTACCGCGACACCAGCCATGGCGGTATCGAGGCAGTAGAATTTGGATTTTATCGATTGGAACCTTTCAGGCAACTTGCGCAGGAAGACATAATAGAACATCTTTATGAATGAGGCGACCGTGCCCGCTGAGACGATCATGAAAACCACCTCGGCGTAGAAAAAGGACCGGTGACCGTATTCATAAGCCTCCACGATGCCGTGGTGGAGGATCGATTTGGAGATGAATCCGTTGAAAAGCGGCATACCGCTGATACCGAGCGCCGCAATCAGACAGACCGTGGCCGTCAGCGGCAGTTTCCGCCAAAGCCCGCCGAGTTTGTACATATCATTCTCTCGGGTATGGAAATAGACCACGCCGGCCACCATGAACAGCAGCGACTTGAAAAGGGCGTGATTGATGATATGGTAGATCGCGCCCGCATAACCCATCGCGCCACTGGCACCGAGATACAAGGCGACACCGATACCCATGACGATATAGCCCATCTGGCTGACCGAATGGTAGGCGAGCATTCTTTTCATGTGGGATTGCTGAAGCGCCATGAACACACCGATGCTCATCGTGATGATGCCGAACCAAATCACCGCCGCGCCGATATTGTGGGCGCTCAGCCACGCATCTCCGCCGGTCTGGCCGGGACCCGGGAAGAAATAACTCGTCATGACCCTGAGAATCCCGTAGGCGCCGATTTTGATCATGATACCCGATAAGAGCGCGCTCGCCGGTGTCGGCGCCACAGGGTGCGCCCTGGGCAGCCAGAGGTGGACAGGTGCCATCCCCGCCTTGATGCCGAAACCACCGATCAACAATAAGGCGATCAGGTATTTCGACCCTCCGGAAGCGGCCAGGTCCGCGGCGGTGTCGATGAATGAAAGCGTGCCGGTATGGTAATAGATGAGCACCAGGGCGACAAGAATCGCGAACCCGCCGATCAATCCCATGAAGATATAATTGTAACCCGCGGAATAGGACTCTTCCTTCTGACCGTGGGTGACAAGCATATAGGACGCGATGGTCATGACTTCGAAAAACAGAAAGATGGTCAGTAGGTCGCCGGCGACAACCGCACCGAGCACCGCACTGTAGGTCAGGGCCATGAAAAAGAAGAAACGGTTGCAGGAACGCTCCCTTTTCATATACTCGTGCGCATAGATCATGACCAAGAACCAAAGAACGGTCGTGATCATGAGCATGGTGAAACCGAGCATGTCGACATAGAATGAAAGCCCGAGCGAAAGCAGTCCCGGAATATGGAGCGTGATGCCTTCGCCGATGGCCGCGGGATACATCATCATGGTCAGGATGATGGTCAAAAAGGCGCCGATAATCACAATCCAGTCGCGGGTGAAACAGGTCCGCCGGCTGAAAAAAAGTTGAATGAATCCACCTGTGAAAGGAACAAGGACAACCAGAACCGGAAGCATACCGGAGTGACTGATCTCGAGCATCAGTCCGTGCAATGTCCCGAACTGTCTCAGCCATGTTGAAAGGAAGAACCAATCCTGGACCAAAGCGATGAAGAACGCGAGTATCACAAAGGCGAAAAGCACGAGCAGCGAGGACTGAAATGTGAAATTCCCCCATAACTTCGAGGGGGCGGGCTGCCAGTATGTGTTTGTGTCTGTTTGATTTGTCTGATTTTCGTTCATGGGTAGGACCCCTATCTTTGATCTATAATTATTCGTTGTTCATGAAATCCGATTACTGCAGACTCAGCACCGCCGATTCCAAAAGTCCCCAGATGAGATCGGGATAGATGCCGAGTGCGAGGATGAGTATTCCGAGGACAACCACCGGGACAAGCATCGTTCGCGGAGCCTTTTCGAAAGTGATATGGCGTTGTTTCTCGGGATTGTCCCTTAAGAAGGCGCTGATGAGAACGGGCATGTAGTATAGGGCGTTGAGCAGGCCGCTGATAACGATGATGACGATGAAGATGCCTCGTCCCGCGTCCAGGGTTGCGAATGCGAGATTGAATTTCGCGATGAAGCCGGTGGTGATCGGAATGCCGATCATACCAAGCGCGGCGATGCCGAAGACGAACATCGACACCGGAAACTGAAATCCGAGACCGTCGAAAAGATTCACACGGCGGATTTTCCTGTCGTAGATGATGATTCCGGCAGCGAGGAAAAGCGCCGCTTTCATCAGGCCGTGCGAGACAATATGGAAGAAAGCCGCACTGAGCCCCGCCACGCTCATGAGAGAAATCCCCATGACAATATAACCGATCTGGGCGACGGACGAATAACCGAGCATCCGTTTGATGTCTTTTTGCGCGATGGCGAACACCGATCCCATCACCATACCGACAGCCGCGATCAGTCCGATGATGAGCGGCATGTTGAGCGCGGTCATGATCGTCACGCCATAGACACTGTAGATCACCTTGACAAGAATCAGAAGGTAGACCTTGACGACAATGGCCGAGAGAATCGCACTCGAAGAATTGGGTGCCGCGGCGTGGGCATCCGGCAACCAGATATGAAACGGGAAGATCGCCGCCTTGAAGCCGATACCGACAACCATGAAGGCAACCGCCGTCACGACGTTGGCCGAATAAAGGGGCCAGCTCTGCTGGATCGCTCCATGGACAAGTTCGATGTTGGTATAGCCCGTAATCATATATAGCAGGGCCACACCGAACAGATAGGAAAGCGACCCGATTTCATTAAGCATCACATACCGGAACGCGGATGTGTAGTTTTCCTTTTTGCGTTTGATCGAGATGATGGAACAGGTTGTGATCGACAGGATCTCCATGAACACATAGGTGTTGAAGAGGTCATTTGTGTAGATGATGCCGAACATCGAAAAAAGAAGGATGAAAAGAAGGATATAATAGCGTCCGTATTCGTTTTCACCGATGCCTTCGGTCGCATCACCGGTTGAATAGACATAGACCAACGTGACAAGCGCGATGATCAGCATGGTGAAAAGCGCGGAAAATTCATTGATCAAAAGCTCGATGCCAAAGACCGGTGAATGACCGCCGAAATGATAGTAGAAGGCGCCTTCTGTGTGGACGTGATACAGGATGAGTATCGAGGACAAAAGCACGCCTAAGAGCACACATAACCCGAGAATAAGCGTTGTTTTGAAGGAACGCCCCCTAAGAAGTGGAACGAGCAATGCCATTGCAAGCAACGCAAGCAGGTTGATTACCGGTAGTTGTTCAATCATTGTCATTTTCCTCACGTATCATTTTGGCGATTTCATCCTGATCGGTTGTGCCATAGGTCTCATAGATCCTGACCACGAGACTGAGTGAATAGACTGTGATCGAAACCACGACCACGATGCCGGTCAAGATAAGCACAGAGGGCAGTGGATTGATGAAGGTCCCGCCTTCCTCTGCGGGATCGATGATCGGTGGAAGGCCACCCGTCACATTCCCGATTGCCACAAAAAACAAAAAAATGCCGGTCCCCATGATATTGATGCCCATGATACGCTTGATGAGATTGCCGTGGGTGACGACCGTGAAGAGTCCGATGACAAAAAGCGCAACAGCCCCAAGATAATTGATATGATCGAGCAAACTCTGGAAAAAACTCATGATGTCTCCTCCTCGATCAGCGTATGAAACAGCGTGACCATGGTCGACGCCACCTTGATACCGATACCGATCATCAGCAAAGGAATCATCCCGCCACTCAGAAGCGATCCGGCCTCGCCCAAGGGGAAGCCTGCCTCGGCATTCGTGAGGAAGCTTCCGGCGACAACCATCCCGACGACCCCGATGGCCAGATAAAGGATGATGCCCCCGCTCTCGGCAAACTCCGACATCCGGTGTGAGAATTTCTTCTTGGCCGGACCGATGCCGAAAACAAGGGTATAGAGGATAAAGCTTGTCCCAATCAGGGTTCCGCCGGCGAACCCACCGCCAGGAGAGACATGACCATGAAGGATGATATAGATGCCGAAAAGCTGCACAAAAGGAATGATGATTCTCACAACCGTCTTAACGATAAGATCATCCATTGCGATCACCCACCGGATCTTTCTTCTTCGCAAACGGTCGTAAAATTGACACCACGGCGACAATCGCCGTAAAAAGCACGATGGTCTCACCCAGTGTGTCAAAAGCACGGTAATCGGTCAAGACAGCCGCGATGACGTTGACCGCGCCGGTCTCCTCCACGCTTTGCTCAAGATAATGCCGCGTCGCCTCATTGTATGCGGGCGCGGTCTCATCGAAAATACCGGGCATCCGCATGATATTGATCGACAAGATTGCAAACAGTGCCACAAAAACAAAACCTGTCAGTTTTTTTCTCATTTTTCGTAACGCTCCGTCCTGCTTATCACCGCAACAAAAAAGATTGTGGTGACCCCGGCGCCGATGGCCGCTTCAGTAAGAGCGACATCGGGTGTCTTCAGAATCAGCCACAATACCGACATCATCAATGAATAAGCCGATAATATGACCGCGGCGCTCAGCAAATCCTTGGTCCGTTCGACCGCCAGCGCACAAAGGACGAGAAACACAATCAAAATGACATTAAGTGCGACCATGACCGGTTTCCTCCTTCTTATCTTCGTTACTTATGCGTTCGTACTCACTCTTGGCGATATAATGCGCGGCTGTCGGGTTGGTGAGCCAGATGAAAACAAGGATGACAAGAATATTGAGTGAGACAAATGAAACGCCCTGCCATAAGACGAGACCGAAGAAAATCATCCCGACGCCGAGGGTGTCGCACTTGGTCGTCGCATGCATCCGGCAGAAAACATCTGGCATCCTCAAAAGACCGACCGTCCCCACAAAAAAGAAAAACGTACCACCCAGCAGGAGCAAGACGATGATGATATCCATAAGAATCCTGAGTATCGCCATCCTAACCCAACTTTCCTCTGAGAACGTATTTCGCGACGCCGATGGTCGCGATAAAACCGATCATCGCATAGACCAGAGCGACATTGACATAAGACGCCTGGGCGCTCACCAAGGCGATCAGTACGATGATCGCATTCACCTTGGTCACAATGACATTGATGGCGACAACCCGGTCCGCAGCACCCGGTCCTCGGTAGGCTCTATAAAGGGCGGCAAAACTCATCAACGAAAGGGCGACCGCAACAAAAACAACCGTGTTCGCAATCATTTCCCACCCTCCTCAAGACGCTGAAACGCCTTCTCAACGACACCATCTTCAAGCGTCCCGGCATAAGCCGGACGCAGGGCGTGTACTACAATCCAGTCGTTCTCGATATCAACAGCGAGCGTCCCTGGTGTCAATGTGATCGCATTGCCGTAAAAAGCCTTGTTCAAGTCCTTTTTAAGGGGCTGCCTCACCCTGTGGAAACCAGAATCGAGATCCATCTTCCTGCTCAACACGATTTTCGCCACACCGAGGTTGGCCACGATCATCGCTTTCACAAAGACAAACGCGAGCACAAAAAAAGCCATAAGACTCCTGACTGTGAGCTTTGTCGCCTCCCCGCTCGTAAATACCATGTCATAACAGTAAAACACGATAAGCGCAGACGCCATAAAGCCGATAAGCGCTTGAATTAGGTCGATTCTAAGTGAGATAATCACCCAAAAAACGGACAGCATGATAAACAATGTCCGTATGCCGCTTCGTTTATTATTATCCATTTCGATGCTCCTTGTCTTGTTTTCATTTCCATGATACATCCATATAATATATATTACAAGTCCTGTATTACTTTTTGACACAATCAATGATTATTTTGCTATAAAATCCGTCTGTATAGGTGTAAAAACAAAAAAAAGACTGAAAATCATAAGAAAGTTCAATTTTTAAGGGAACTGTGATAAAATTATGACGACAAGGAGGTAATAAACATGCAAGAAGTATTATCATTCATGGTTTTCATCTTGGTACCACCACTCGCGTTTGCCGTCTATAAGTACGGGAAACATCTTCACAAGAACGAATACAAGTACTATCTCGGCGCCACAATCATCGGTGTCATTGGTGTGGTGCTCACGGTACTGGCACAGGCCAATATCCTCATCACCGCTGAGACTTTGCGAACACCCTTCATCTATGAGCTTTTCTTCCAGGGCCATCTGCCACTCGCCCTATTCATCCTGGTGATGTTCGCCGGTGCCTTCAAAAACAAATCCAAACCCAAAATAGCCCTGATGCGGGTAAGAAGGGAACTCGCCATCCTCGGCTTTTTGTTCCTGCTTCCCCACGCCGCATTCCTCATCATCCCCGCACTCACCGCCTTGAACCCCACCGGGACCCTCGCCCTTCTGATCATGATTCCGCTCTTCATCACCTCGTTTCCGAAAATACGCAAGAAAATGCATCCGCTTGAATGGCGGAAACTCCACAAATGGGCCTACGCCGCTTATGCGATGATCTATCTCCATCTTGCCTCGATCACCCTGATCGCCCAGGAAGATAGCCTGCGATTTGTAAGATTCGGGCTCTACACCGTAATCTTCGCTTTTTATTCCTACCTCAAGTTCAAAAACTACATCATTCCAAAGAAAAAAGCCAAGAAGACCACACCCAAACAAGACACCACAAAGTCTTCCCCGCAATCAAAAAAACAGGACATGTAAAAAGACTTTTCTCGGTTCGAACCGGGAAAAGTCTTTTTTATTACTGAAACAGTGTCTTTAGAATATCACCGAGACGCACGCGCCAGTGGCTTTCATGATGTTTGCCGCCAGTGATGATCTTGTAGGTCAGATTGGAGGGCGTCAGTTTCTCATTTAGAACTTCATAGACCTCGTGGTTCGAGACAAGATAGTCCTCAGGCGAACCACCGCCTGTTTCCTCGTCGCCGCAATCGAGATAAATCCTTCTCACATGGGAATAATCCGCTTCCCTGAGATCCCTCAAAAAAGGTCTGAGTGCGACAAAGAAGGCTCCGGAAACCGAAGCGATCCTTCCGAAGACTTCGGGGTGACGGACTAACGCATAAAGGGAAACGACGCCACCCATCGATGACCCCATGATCGCCGTATCATTCGGAGATTTTCTGGTGCGGAACCTGGAATCGATGGATGGTTTCAGATCGTTGACCAGATAATCGAGATAATCGGCCGCCAGGCCGCCTGGGTTATCCGGTAATTCACCCACCTGTCCGATTTCGAAAGGATAGGGACCGTATTCATCGAGACGTCTGCGTCCCGGTGCGCTTTGAAGTGCAACCACAATCATCCGAGGAATTTCCGGGTCATCATCCAAAGTCTCAATCATTCCCCAGCTCACCCCGTCATAGGCGTCCTCATCATAAAAAACGTTCGTCCCGTCATGCATGTAAAGGACAGGATAATCTTTCCGAGTAGTATCATAATCCCGGGGAAGTCCGATATAAAGCCAGGCTTCACGGTGGAGCTTCCCGATCCAGATCTTTTCTTTTATCACTTTCATCGTCTCTACCTCCCGTCATTCCCATTATAGCACGAGGCCTTGACATCAAATCCGCCATGCGTATTAATTGAAAATAATATAAGTAGATGACATAATGAAATTGATAAAACAAATAGGAGGGACTCACTTATGAAATTCGATCTACCAAAACTCGATTACGCTTATGATGCGCTTGAACCACACATTGACGAGCGCACGATGACCATCCACCACACCAAGCACCACCAAGCCTACATCAACAAGCTTAAAGCAGCGGTTGAAAAATACCCCGACCTTATGGAAAAACCACTTGAAGACGTTCTTAAAGACCTAGACAGTGTTCCTGAAGAAATCCGCACCGCTGTCAGAAACAACGGCGGCGGTCACTTCAACCACACCTTGTTCTGGGAAGTGATGGGTCCGGACAAAGGCGGCGAACCACAAGGCAAGCTCTCCGATGAGATCAACAAGACGTTCGGTTCATTCGACAGCTTCAAAGAGACCTTCAGCGATAGCGCCAAAGGTCGCTTCGGAAGCGGATGGGCTTGGCTCATCGTAACCCCCAACAAAGGCCTCAAAGTCACATCGACACCGAACCAGGATGTGCCATTTGACGAAGGCACCCCGATTCTCGGCATCGATGTGTGGGAACACGCCTATTACCTGAACTACCAGAACCGACGTCCCGATTATATCGCAGCCTTCTGGAATGTCATCAACTGGGACCAAGTCGAAAGCAATTACGAAAACGCAATCAAATAACTCAAAAAGCCCTCATCGAGGGCTTTTTTCTTACATCAATGCTTCGGTGCTTATCTATCCGCTTTCTTTTTCTTGTAGGCCTCAATCCCATAATAGACCGGCAGACCGAGCAGAATCAGGCCGGTTCCGATCAAAGAAGGCACGATACTTTCGATGAAGACCGCCACCAACAAGGCAACCGTGATCAGAATCGTGATGGCCGGAAGATACGGGTAGAACCAGACCTTGTAAGGCCTGTCCGCATCGGGGCGTTTCTTGCGAAAGACGAAAAGTGAAACGAAGATCAGCGTGTTGAACACCAATCCGCCGAACGCCACAAGCGAAATCAAGTCATCAAGGCCGAACACAAGGAGGATGATCGCCATGAGGGCGGACCCCGCAATCGCGAACACCGGCGTCTTGTAACGAGGGTGGACCTTCCTGAACCGTTCAAAGAAGATGCCGTCTTCACTCATGGCGTAATAAACTCTCGGAAAAGCCATGATGGTCGCGTTAAGGGCGCCGAAGACTGAAATAAGCATCGTGAATATCACCACATACATACCGAATGAACCGAGAATCTCCATGGCCGCGCCGATACCGAGATAGATCTCGCCTCGCGAGACCATCCCCTGAATTTCACCAATTGAAAGAACGTTGAAGATCGAGAAGTTATAAAGCACATACAGTACAGTGACCGATGAGATGGTGATAATGAGTGACAAGGGAAGATTGCGTCCCGGATTCTTGATCTCACCGGCAACACTGTTCAGATTCGTCCAGCCCTCATAGGCCCAGAATGTCGCAATCACCGCGAACCCAAGCATCGCAAGCACGGATAATATCGATGCACCACCAAGGGATAGACCAAAGTTCACCTGTTGGGTGCCGAAAATGATGCCCGCGATCATGACCGACAGAATCGGAATGGCTTTGAGAACCAAAAAGACCTTGAGCAGGTTGCTTCCGAGTTTGACACCGAAGAAGTTGAAAAGCGAGAGCAACACAATCATCAGGACCGACAACACCGACATCGCCCATGCGGGCATCACCGTATCGAACAGGGTGATCAGAAGCTGATTGAAAATGAGCGAAAACGCGATTGCCAGCGCCGCGATACTCCCGCTGCTCGCGAGAACGAAATTCATGAACCCGCTCATGAAGGCCACCGGTTTGCCGTAAGCTTCCCTGAGATAGATGTAATACCCGCCGGCCTTCGGCAACATCGCACCGAGTTCAGCATAAATCAGACCGTAAAATAACGTGATGATACCGCCGACGAGCCAGACCAACAAGGAAAGCCCGGGCGAAAAATCCGTCCTGAGAAGCACGAAGGAACCGATGAAGAAGATGCCTGATCCGACCATGATACCGCTCAGAATCGATACCCCTCCGAACAGATTGATTTCTCTTTTCAGTGTTTCTTTCTTATCCATAAATCCAATCCTTTCATTGTGCGTTTTGATAAATTATAACACGACCAAAGTTAATCCGAGGCCCAACACGCTACATTTTCTGTCGATTCAAAGGCAATGAAAAACCCCGTTCCAACGGGGTATATCATTCAAGTCCGTGGTAGCTGATCAGCTTGAAACCGTTCTTCACGCTGAGTTTTTCCCGCAGCGCCGCGAGCATGAGTCCTTCAGCCTCTTCAGTTCGGTTGTAAGTATAGTCACTGCGGTCAAGAAGTGGTTTATCCAAATAAGCGGGATGACACATGATCTCAACACTGCCCGCATCCTTGAACCGCGCCTTAATTTTCTCCCTGTCCTCAAGCAGAATACGAGGGTCATCCACGAAGAGATCCGTCGTTCTCAGATCCCCGGCCTCAGGCATGGAGAAATTGTTGCGTACCGGTAGGCCGTAAAACCGTGCGAGTTCGACCATGACCGTGCGCATCGGTTCGAACCGGTTGATATGGTGGTGGGTATCGAGGTGGGTGGGCTCCACACCCGCATCCTTGATTTTTTCAATCTGCGCTCGCCATTCCTTCTCAACCTCCGCCGCTTCGGGCCGGTTGCCCCGTGCATACCAGTCATAGGCACGAAAGGCGCCGGTGTGGTCAGTCAGACTGCTCGTATCATCACAAAGCGGGCGACCGCAGGTCAGTGTGAGATGCACACCGACGCCGAGTCCTTTGTGCTTTTTGGCAAGTTCGATGGCATGCGATGTGGCAGGCATGTTCGCAAGCAGGGTCGTCGATGTCAGGGCACCCTCCAAAAAGGTATCGAGGATGCCATAGTTCGCTCCTCTTGAATAGCCAAAATCATCGGCGTTGATGATGACTTTGATCACGACTTCTCACCTCCGGAATACATCATGACAATGGTGGCCAATAATCTTCATTCGCTTCTATGAGCGCATCGAGCACGTCGCGTGCCTTGCGGGCATCAACCACGGTTCTATCCAGGGTCATCGCCTCTAGGAGTCTTTGATAGCTTTTTTCGAGATAGGCCTCGACAACCAGCATGTCACGGGCATGCTGGTTTTGAAGGAGGGCGCTTTGAAAGCGCGAAATACCAGTTTGCCTCATCGGATGTACTCCGTGGCTGTCAAGCACGGCTGGAACCTCCACAAGCGCTTCCCCGGGCAACGAATCAATGTAACCGCGGTTTGGCACAAGAACGATGAAACGGGCACCTTCTTCACTGAAAAGCGCAGTGGCGACCCTGATCAGGAAAGTGGCGTGCATGGTCGGGGTTAGCTCCTTGTCACGGGCCTTTTTCTCAGCAGTGATGCTTTCTTGAAGCTCGGCGGTCTTCTTTTCCCTGCCGGCCATGACCGCGTCCGCACGCGTGTGGTCTGGATCCTGTCGGCGGGCGATCACAAGGGGGTAAAGATGATACTGAAGGTAGGTGTTTGGGAAATAGTCCGGAAAATCGTGGAATATCGTGAACGCCATCTCGAATGTCTTGCGCCAGGAATCATCCTCTTCAACGTTTTCAAAAAGCGGCTTCTTCTTTTCCGTCATAGCCTTTTTGATCTCCGTGGTCAGATCCTTACCGTTTTTATCCCTGATGGCGGCGAACCAACCGAAATGATTGAGACCGAAATAATCAGGACGAAGGGTGAACATATCCTCGCCCACCGTGTCAGCGAGGTATTTCAGGATGATCGCCGGCATGTCGCAGATGTCCAATATTCGCTTGTCATCCGGGTAGAGTCGTTTGAGAGCGAGTCCGACCACCGCCGCAGGATTGGTGTAGTTGATGACCCACGCCTCGGGCGCCTGCGTCCTTATGGCGCTGATCAGTTCCGACATGGCCCCGATGGAGCGCATGCCATAGGCGATGCCGCCCGCACCGACTGTCTCTTGTCCGACAAGACCAAAGCGCATCGGAATGGCCTCATCAAGGCGGCGCATCTCAAGACCACCAACCCTTATCTGGACAAAAACGATATCCGCGTCCTTGAACGCCGTGTCGATATCGGTCGTCTGATTGAAAGCATGTAGCCTATCATAATCCTCTTCAAGAAGGACCTTCCCCGCATCAAAGACCTTCTTCTGACGCTCGGCATCGATATCATAAAGCGTGATGCGCCTCAGTGGAAAGCGGGTCTTCTCCTCGGCGAGCGTCTTCAGAAGACCGAGGGTGTAGGTGCTGCCGCCACCGGCGATGACGAGATTCTTTTTCCCAATAGCGCATCACTCCTTCCGTTCACTTTTTGAAAGATCCCTACTCCGGTGTCAGCGCCGCGAGGGACACCATGTCGACATCCTCATCATAGTCGATGGATTCGAAACCGAAACCGTGGATATTGTAGAACTCATTGATGAAGGCCTTCGTGCCATGAAGAGCCATGAGGTCATTGTCCTCGGTGTTTTCCATGAGTGAGACGGTTTTGTCCTGGATGAGACCCTCCATCTCGAGATTGTCGGGGCGCAGCCTGTGTTTGTTGTCCACAAGGCGCTCATCGCCATAGACCATGGCCTTGAAGAGGCGGTATTTATGTTCGAGAATCGTTTCATGGACACCCTTGCGCATCATCACATCGAACAAACAGGAGACATAGACCGGCATCTGCGGAATAAAGACGCTCGCCTTGGTCACCACGGCCTTGCTTGATGAGACAAGTGCCTCGCCGTCATATTTTTCTTTGAGAAGACGGGTCATCTGAAGGGCCTTTTCCTCAAGGTCTTCCTTGGCCTTTCCGAGGGTGCCGCCGCGGTAGATTTTCTCAGTGGTCTCACCACCGATATAGGTATAGGAGATGGTCTTGACGCCGTCGTTCAGGCAGTCATTCTCATCGAGCTTCTCAATCCAGTCCTTCCAGTCGCCGCCGCCCATGACGAATACGGTATCTTTTATTTCCTGTTCGTTGGCCGCTTCGACGGTCAGATCCTTGACTTCCTCCTTCGCGATGTCGATGGTCTTGCCGTGAACCGGTTCACCGATCGTCTTGATCGACGAGCGGACGAGCTCGCCGGTTTCGGGGTCGGGACGGGCGCCGGCCGCAAGGGAATAGATGACAAGATCGATTTTTCCGAAAGTATCTTTCACATAGTTGACAATGTCTTCTTTCATTTTCTCGCCGAACGCGTCACCGACGAAATCCTTGTGGATATTCCCGGTCTCTTTCGCGAGCTTCTGATAGAAGATGTTGTTCCACCAGCCGGCGGTTCCGGTTCTTTTTCCTTTCGGAGCGGACTCGAAAGAGACATTGATGGTGTTCGAATCCGCGCCGTAAGCGAGCGCGATGCGCGAAGCGAGTCCATAACCGGAAGACCCACCGATGATAAGAACGTTTTTAGGGCCCTCAAAGGACGGTAGCGCCTTGGCTTCCTTAATTTGATTCTCAACATTCAAACGACAACCATAGGGATGCGCGTTTGTAAATACGTTACTTCTGATCGAAGGTTTGATAATCATTGGTCATTCTCCTTTTTATCTGAAAAAGATGCATTTTGCGAAGAGTCATTTCATCTTGACTCCCTGTCTGCATTATAACATGTGGTGAAGGCACTGTGGCCGAAAGTTGTCTTTCAGATGAAATTTCATGAAAAAGACGCATCCGTTCCGTGCGGAAGGATGCGCCTCGTCTTATCCATGTTCGGTTACTGGGTTTCCGTTTTCAACGATTCGACAAGCTTGTCGAGCATTTGGTCGGGAACCTCCTGGTAGCGTTCGAAAGCCCTTTTGAAGGTACCGCTACCTTGGGTCATCGCTTTCAAATCAATGGCATAGCGGACGATCTCCGCCTCGGGAATTTCGGCCTTGATGCGCTGTTTGCCGCCTTCAAGCGGGTCCATGCCGAGCACGCTGCCCCGGCGCTTGTTGATATCACCCATGACATCCCCGACGTAATCGTCCTTGACGGTGATCTCCGCTTTCATGATCGGCTCAAGCAGCGTCGCTTTGGCATCCTTGAGCGCATTTTTGAACGCAAGTGTCGAGGCGAGTTTGAACGAAATCTCGTTCGAGTCCACCGGGTGATAGGCACCATCAAGCAACACGGCCTTCACACCGATGACAGGGAACCCTGCGAGGGGACCCTTCTGGAATGTCTCGACAAGTCCCTTCTCTACAGCGGGGAAGTAGTTCTTCGGTACCGTGCCGCCGTGGATCTTTTCTTCAAAAATGAAGTCGTTCTCGTTCGGGTCGACCGGTTCGAAACGCATCTTCACCACCCCGAACTGTCCGGATCCGCCGGATTGTTTCTTATGGCGGCCTTCAGCTTCCGCGGCTTTCTTGATGGTCTCGCGGTAAACGATCTTCTGGTCCTGGACCTCGACTTCGACTTTGAACATGTTTTTCATCTTCTCAAGCAGATAGCCGATATGGGTCATACCCTGACCGCCTAAGAGAAGCTGCGCGGTCTCACTGTTTCTTACGACCTCGAAAGAGGGGTCCTCGACATTCAGACGCTGGAGTACCGAGGAGATCTTGTCCTCGTCTTGTTTTTTGATCGGCTTGATGGCGGCGTAGATGGTCGGCGAGGGAATCTCGGGCCCTTCATAAAGGATGGGGTTTTTGATGTCGGCGAGCGTCATGCCGGTTTGGATGCTGTCGATCTTGGTGACGGCACCGATATCGCCGGCGCTCAATTCATCGACATCAATCTGTTCTTTACCGCACAGCGTGAAAATCTGGCCGATCTTCACGGTTTTGCGAGTATTGGTGATCATGACCTCCTGACCGCTTTTGAGACTGCCTGAGAAAATCTTGATGAGATTGACGGAGCCGATGAACGGGTCGACGGTGGTCTTGAAGACGTAAGCGGATAAAGGTTCATCCTTCTTGGTCTCCCTGACAACGACCGCTTCGCTTTCAATATCCTTGCCTTCCATGGCTTTCAGTTCGTTTGGCGCCGGCATGAAATGACCGATCATCTCAAGAATCGCGCGGACACCGATATCATTTTTCGCCGAGCCCATGACGATGGGTTTCAAATCACCATTGAGCACACCCTGGCGCAAACCCGTGTAGATTTCTTCCTGCTCGAGTTCTTGACCGTCGAAGTGTTTTTCCAAAAGCTCTTCGGAAGTTTCCGCGACGGATTCGACGATCTGTTCCCTGAGTTCGTCGACCTTGTCCTTGAGGTCCTCGGGAACATCCTGTTCGACGGTCTTGTTGCCGTCGAAAACACGTGTTTCCATGTCGACAAGGTTGACATAGCCCTTGAACTCTCCACCGTCGACGATGGGCCACAGGAAGGGGACGGCCTGATAACCGATCACTGCCTTCAGTTCGTTGACCAGATCATCGATTTTGACGTTCTCTTTGTCCATCTTGTTGATGAAGATGACGGTGGGAACATTGTGCGCATTCAGGTCGGAGAGGACCGATTCGGTACCGATATCGATACCCTTGGTGGCATCCACGACCAACACGGCGCCCTTGACAACGGTCAGGGCCTGTTCGAACTCCATGTGGAACTCACTGTTACCGGGGACATCAAGGAAATTGTATTTGTAATCCTTGTATTCCACCGGTATCAGACTCATGGACAGTGAAGAGAGATGGCTTTTTTCTTCGGGTAGATAATCTGAGGTGATATTTTTATCCTCGACGGTTCCCTTGTTATCCTTGCTGCCGGATACATGTAGAACCGATTCCATGAAAGAGGACTTTCCCGAACCCAGATGACCCACGATTGCAATGGTACGAATCTTGTCAATTTCGTATTGTTTCATCATGCGCAACCCTCCAAAAATTGTTTACATTTTTATGTATTCGCTTTCATTATAGCAAAACATACTGCTGTTAAACAATGTTTTCCGGACACAAAACCAATCTTTTTTATAGAAAAAGGCAATTTGTATGACCGTTTTTAGTCTCTACCCCTCATTATTGTCTCGTTCAAAGCCTCAGTTGAGCGCCTTGGTTTTCAAGAATAATTCACACTGTCCCCATGGAAAAAGTTCTCATGAACCATTTTTTCAGTGTGGGACCAGGAATTAAAAAAGCCCGGCAATGACGGGCTTTCAAAAACAAAAAACCTAAAACAGCTTCCGGGCACACGTCCCGGTACAAGTCGCGCAATTCTTGTTCTTATCTTTTTCGCATGTTTTGAGCGCGTCGCGTTTGTCGTTCAGGAAATGAATGAGGAAGAAACCGAAAATCAAAGTGACAATCAAAATGAGTACTGGCATATCGACACTCCTAGTTTTGAGAGTATGGCAACATTATAACACCGGTTGTCGCTTTTTTCCACCGAAAACACTGTCATGCCAGATTGTCGAGGGTGCGTTTTTCGAACCGAACGCCCTGCAGGGTGATCTGGCAATAATCATTATTATCTTTTAGTAGATAAACGGTTTCCCTCGCATTTCTGCCATAACCCTGGACAATGGCATGGTTCTTATCGAGAACCAAGAGATAGTATTTCGCTGACTGTCCGAAGACCTTGAGTTGAAGGATGAGGTCCTCGCCGCTCATTTTGAGTTCGGGTCCTGAGAAAAGCTTTGCGAGGGGGCTTCCACTTTCTTTGATGTTGTATTTCCCCAACGCTTCTTTCCAGCTTTCGTTGACCTGAGGCTCCTGATACTTTGCCGCAACGGCCGCGGTCGCTTTTGCGTATTTGCCGTTTTGTTCCATGTATAAGACATCATGTTCCGCAACCGTTTCCGGTCGCAAACGCAATGATCGGACCATTGAAGAAAGAAAGGGAAGCCGCGAAAGGCCTTTCGGATGGGCCTGAAAAAAACCGTCATCGCATGGTTTCAGGGTGAATTTCAGGAAACTCGTTTTGAATACGGTCTTTTTGAACAGATTCCTTTTTACCGGCAGTTTCATGCCCGTCATCACGTAGGATTCGGCAGGGATTTTCTTTTCGGTCCGGGTGGTTTCACAGGTAGGTTTTTGTTTCTTCGGCATTGCGATACCCTGAGCTTCAAGAACGGCGACCATCATCTTTTGTCTCATCTTGTTCGCCGCGACGTTGCCGAGTCTCGAATTGGTCATGATGGTGAAACCGAGCCTTAGCTCGGGTAGAAAATCGAAGGTGGAGTGATGGTAGATGGTGTTGCCGCCATGACCGATCACAGGGCCTGTCTCTTCATGATTATAAAAGCGCATATAACCGTGTCTAAGGCCGAGACCGGACACATACTCCTCATCCAGTAAAAAGTCGTTGTCAGGTCTCGATATCATACTCTCGAAGGTCTCTTTCTCAAGCAGTTGCTGGGTTTCGGGATTCAAAAAATACCAAAGCAGTTTCTTCATGTCTGAAAGGGTGGCGTAAGTGTTGCTCCCGGCGGACAGGATTGAACTGAGGGGGTCGATTCGCGTGTTTCCTTTCACATCAAAAGAAAGGGCGATGTCATTTCTATCAGTAATCATCTTTTCATCCGTGATGAACTCCACCGATAATCCGAGCGGTTTGTTGATGTTTTCTGTGATATAGTCCGTGTAGGACTTGTCCGAGACCGCTTCGATTATCAGCCCAAGCAGTCCGTAACCGAGGTTGGAATAAGCCGGCATGGTTTTCGGTTTCGCGATCATGTGGGCATCACTTAAAACAGGTAGCACATCGGAGAGGTCTTTGTTCGCATCGGTGATCAGTGTATAGTCATCACAAGGAAGACCGCTACAGTGCATCAGAAGATCACGGACCGTGATTTCCTGTTCGCCGAACCGGCTTCGTACGGAAAAATCGGGAAGATAGTGCCTGACATCCAAATCGAGATCGAGTTTTTCCTCATCCTTGAGTTTGAGTATGGCAAGGGCGGTCAACATCTTGGTGTTCGAACCGATCATCATCTTTTTCTTTTCATCGTTGGGTGTTTTTTCGCCGTCGATGACGCCGTAGTGATTTTCATAAAGGGTATCGTCATGGCTGACGATGGCAATCGAAGCCGCTTTGACCCGGTATCGTTTGCAGGCCTTTTTCACTATTTTATCGAGTTTTTTTTCCAGTGTTTCAGTCATTGTCGGATTTTCCATCGTTATCATGCAGCCCGGTAAGCTGCGCCCTCCTGTTTCGGATTAGACTTTTTGTTCATCATTAAGTGGAGATCGGGTCGTCAGCCAGATGGTGGTCATAGAACTCTTCGAGCTTCGTTTTCAAATTCGGATTGGGTTTCATTCCGCTTGCGCGCGAATTGTCGATCAGTTCATCGGCATTTTTAATGGCGGGCACGACCGAGGTGACCGGCTCATAGGTCCATAGGAACCCGAGCGCATGCGGTGTCAGGTCATGGTCGCCAAGTAGACGCTTCATCCGTTCAACCAGTTCAACGCGTTTGGAATCGTCCGGGTTCTCCGGGTTTTTCTTTTTCAGGTTTCCCGTGAGCCACCCCGAATCCAGCGGATTATTAAGCACCAGTGCGATACCCCGCTTCTTTATGGCATCAAGATGGTTGCGGCCCGATTGGAAGAACACGTTGAATTTGAGCTCGATCACATCGACATTCGTGTTTTCAAGCGTGGCCTTCAGTGCTTTCTCACTATCGATACTGACACCGTAACTATTGATCAGACCTTCTTTTTTCATTGTTTCAAGCATATCGAGGTGTTCGGAGTTCTCATTTAATAGTTCGGGGTCCGGTTTGTACAAAAGGAGCGTGTCAATGTAATCGGTACGAAGTCTTTTCAGACTTTCTTCAAGACCGGGCCTCAAACCATGGGTGTCATTTTCATCACTAGAAGTGATTTTCGTGGTGATGACCACTTGTTCACGGATACGTTCCAGGGCTTTACCCAGAATCGCCTCGCTATTGCCATCACCGTAGTGCGGAGCGGTTTCAAAGAAATTGATGCCCTGGTTGAATGCCGCCTTGATCAGCGCGATATCGTCGTTTTCACTGTTTTCTCCGAGGGCCGCGGTACTGAAGCCGAGACGGCTGACACGGTTCCCATTCTTCAGATATGGTCTCATTTCCATAGTCGGACTCCTTTATTATAGGCTATGAAAATTATATCATCTTCTTCGTCTTAAGGCCATCAAAGTCGTTTTGAAAACCCATGGTTCGATTCACCGTTCTTATCAAGTACGCCAATCATGGAAAGCATTTCCCAATAAAAAAACTTACTTCTAAAAAGTAAGTTTCGATGACTGAATGGTGACCCGTACGGGATTCGAACCCGTGAATGCTAGCGTGAAAGGCTAGTGAGTTA
>Ga0207421_10003252_pt1 | contig 19440 bp, 15 predicted proteins | sample SodLakKL_010_SED_4_FD_187542 | JGI IMG/M metagenome (GOLD analysis project Ga0207421, IMG submission 187542) | Alkaline sediment microbial communities from Lake Tanatar, Kulunda Steppe, Russia - 8KL_010_SED (SPAdes) (version 2) | ecosystem: Environmental > Aquatic > Non-marine Saline and... | reverse complement strand
AAGACGATCATTTAAAAACCTGGGGGGATCAAGGTGGAAAAAAATTATGCAACCGGGATGAATGAAGCGGCCCAAAAAATTAAGCGGCGGCTTGCTGTAGCCCGCGGCGAAGAACCGGCCGCGCTTTTATTAAAAGATGCCAAAGTAGTCAATGTTTTTAGCGGTGAGCTGACCGAGGGAAATGTGGCCGTCGAAGAAGGCTTTATAGCCGCTGTTGGCGGGCAGTATACCGAAGGAAAAGAAACCATCGATTTAAAGGGCAAATATCTTGCCCCCGGCCTGATTGACGCTCACCTGCACGTGGAAAGCACCTTGCTGCTGCCGCCGGAGCTGGGCAGGGTAATCGCCGTGCACGGGACTACGGCAGTGATCAACGACCCCCATGAAATAGCCAACGTTTTAGGTGCCGATGGGGTTAAGCTGATGCTTGAAGCTTCCGAAGAAGCGCCCTGCGACTTTTTTGCCACGGTGCCTTCTTCTGTGCCTTCAACCGACATGGAAACCGCCGGCGGAGAAATCGATTCTGACATGGTAAAAACACTGCTCAACCACCGGCGGGTGGTTGGCCTGGGGGAAATGATGAATTACCCCGGCGTGACCGGCGGGGACGGGGAAGTGCTCAAAAAAATAGTTGCCGCTGAAGCGGCCGGGAAAGTTATAGACGGGCATGCCCCGGCGGTTTCCGGAAGCGGTTTGCAGGCCTACCTTTCTGCCGGGATCAGCACCGACCATGAATGCATTACCGCAGAAGAAGCTTCCGAAAAGCTGGCCGGGGGGATGAAAATAATTATCAGGCATGGTTCCGCTACTTCCAGCCTGCAGGAACTGCTGCCCCTGGTTACCCCCGGCAACAGTGACTCGTTCATGTTCGGCAGCGATGACAGAGAAGCCGGTGAACTGCGGGAAAAAGGCCATGTCAACGAAATCTTGCGCAGCGCGGTAAGCCTGGGGGCGGACCCGCTTTTAATGATCAAGCTGGCCAGCCTGAACGCAGCCCGCCACTACCGCCTTTACGGCCGTGGTGCGGTGGCGCCCGGCTACCGGGCCGACCTGGTGGCGTTCGACGATTTGCAGGATTTCCGCGCCGCGCTGGTCGTTAAAGACGGCAGGATAATCGCCCGCCAAGGGAACTGCCTCGTTCCCGAAACTGCATACGAACTGCCGCCGGCCGCTAAAGGCAGCGTGAAGCTTAAAAGAACGATTAAAGAGGAAGATTTCCGTCTGCAGAAAACAGCCGAAAAAATTCCGGTCATCGGGGTGATCCCGGGCCAGCTGGTAACAGAAAAGCTGTACCTCGAGGTTGAAAGTGCAGAAGACGGGTTTGTTGCGGCAAAACCGGCAGCTGGAATAAATAAGATCGCGGTTATTGAACGGCACGGTAAATCTGGCCGAATCTCGGTCGGTTTAATCAGGGGAATTGGGCTCGAACAGGGGGCTCTTGCTTCGAGCGTAGCGCACGATTCGCACAACCTGGTGGTGGTTGGCGCTTCGGAAAAAGCCATGGCTGCGGCAGTAAATGAGCTGGCCCGGACAGGCGGCGGGTTTGTTGCCGTAGATAACGAAGCTTCGATCAAGGCCAGCCTGCCCCTGCAGGCGGCGGGGTTGATGTCTGTTGATAAAGCTTCCGTGGTGGCTGAAAAAATGACGGCAGTCCTTCAGGCTGCCGCTGAGCTGGGCACAAAGCTGCCCCAGCCGTTTCTCACGTTGTCGTTTATGGCCCTGCCGGTTATCCCCTCCTTGAAAATAACCGACCGCGGGCTTGTGGATGTGGATAAATTTGCTTTTATCTAAGCTTCGTAATGAGGGGGGCTTTTAAGCGTAAAGCTCTTCCAAAACTTCACTGAACCCTTCCAGGCGGGTCAGGGCCTGTCCCCAGGGGAAGCTGTCCCCGTCGATGCAGTCCCCTTCGATCGCTAAAAAGGGGATTTCTTTTTCCCGCAATTTTTTCTTTATGGCCATAGTTCCCCCGATCGACTGGCGGCAGCCCCAGTGAGAAAAGTGGATTACCCCGTGGGCCTTGTAATCATGGACCATTTCCCCGATGGTATCCAGGCGGCGGTCCAGGGGGCCGAGGCCCGGGTGGGAGAGCAGCTTGCGGGCCAGGCTTTCAAAAGGCTTTTCCGGGTCGAGCGGCGGCCAGTAAATGTAGTTCATCTCTTCAGCGACAATTTTATGGTTTAACTCTTTTTCGAGGTAGGAAATCATCTCTGAGGAATGGTAGGGCCGCAAATGCATCCAGATCAGGCGGAATTTTTCTTCCCGGCTTTTATCCTGTTCAGGGGTTTCCCGGCTGACTATTTCTTGCAGCTCCCCGGCTAAAGTCCTGAGAATTTCGGGGGACTGTGGGTGGCCTTCGCCCAAAAGGGTCAGGTAGATGTAAGCGAGCCCTTCTTCACCGTTCAGCGGGGAAGGGACATTTTGCCTCAGTTTGCCCACCTGGAGCTGGTACTCACGGGCCCGGTTGGAGCGGTCGAACACTTCGGCAATGCGCTCGCCGGTCAGTTTTATACCCGTTTTTTTCTCCAGTTCGCCGGCAATGTCGGCAAGCTGGGAGGCGACGTAATTTAATGAATGATCGCTTTGCCGGAAAGGGACGTCGAGTAAATAAAGCGGCTTCTCGTAGCGGTTTGCCATGTACTGGAACAGCTTGGGGGCTCCGTCGCAGAGGTGGGAGCTGGCCATTAAAAAGTCGGGCAGGGGGAAATATTCTAAGGCAGTTCCAGCGGCGGCGCAGCGGTGAAAAGAACAGCTGTCGGTCGAAAGGCCCATTTGTTCCGAGTGATTTAACAGGTCGGGAGCGATCTCCATTGATGCCGCCACTCCGGAAGCAGCCTCGGGGGCAAAGGGAACCAGGTCGAATAAATAAACCAGTTCCCCTGGGAAAAAGCGCTGGTCCAGGCTACCGGCTTATCGCCCTGGTAGGCTTCCGCCGCCTGGTCGAGGCCCATGGCGGTCAGTTTCCGCCTGGCTTCAAAGTCAAACCGGTTATTTTTAACAAAAACATCCCGGGCCAGCCTGTAAGTACCTGGCGAGGCAAAAAGCTTCCGCCCCAGGGTTCCCTTTAATTGATCTTTAAATATTTTTTGTGGATTGATCAAGGCTGCTCCCCCGCTTTACTCAAGGATTTCCAGGAATGCTTCCACCCTGGTTTTTAACTGTCCCAGGTCTTCCTCACCCAGTTCGGACTTTAGTTTCAGGTGGGGAATGTCTTTCTCTTTCAGCAAATCCTGCAGCATCAAGTAATCATAGTGGCACATGTCGCAAAACATCAGGTCGTGGTATATTATTGCATCTACCTCTAACCTTTCAAGCAGGTCGCGGTAATACCTTTCCCGCGCTTCCCGGTTAAAGACCCGGGGGCAGGGCGGTTTTTCCAGGTAGCTCTGAGCGATTTTTTCCATCAATTCTGTCCCGGACTGTTCTTTACCGGGAGAAATATCCGGCATGGGCTTTTGCAGGTAGCGCATCCCGGCGCAGTTCTCCGGGTAGAGATTGAGCCCGGGGTAAGCGGTGAGCATTTCCACCAGCCCCTCCGGGGGCAGCCCCCCGGCGAGCATTAAAGCCTGCCCGCTCTCAGAGCGAAGCCCGTTTTTGCCTGTATTGCTTTTCTCCCCGGTATTTTTAGCTTTGCTGCCAGCCCGGAGACCTTCTACAACTTCTTTATATTTACCGGTGAACTTTTCCGGCGGCAGATAGGCTGCTTCCACTGCCAGGCCGTACAGGCCTAAAGGAAAGGCCTCTTCTAAACGGGGCGCGCCGTTATGCGCCAGCACTTCTTCGACCAATTCTTTTTTTTCCCTGTAAAGCTTAAGCACCTGCAGAAGGCGGCTATTATTAACCGGGGTGCCTTTATCGCCGAGGAAATCGGCTAGAAGTGCCAGCTCCCCGGCAAAATATTCACAGGCCTTTTGATCCTGCCTGCGGGGCACATCGAGCAAGTATACGAAAATGCCGCTTTCTTCCTTCAGCACGTTATACAGGTGGGTCATGGCATTGCAGGAATTGGCCACTACTATTCCCTGCAGATCGTCGTATAACCCGCTGCGGAGGTTGCTTAATATTTTACGGGGGTAGGGACAAATATTAGGCGGCAGGGCATCTTCCACGCTGGCATGCCCGGCCTCCTTATGCGGCAGCAGGCGGAAAGGGGTGAAGCCTGCGGCATAGATTATTTCTTCCGGGGTATAGGTGCAAAACCAGCCTACTTTGTTTAAGTTTTGCTTTAGCTTTTCTGCCATATCCGATCCTCCACCGGTTGCTCCAACCTTGAACAAAAATAAAACATGGGCGGCCGGCAGGGCAAGGCTGTTTCAGGGGGGGGCGCCGGCCGCCCCGGTTTCTTGTTAAATGTGAACTTCTTCTTTTTCTTTTTCAGCGTTAATTTCATCCCACTTTTCTTCTGCTTTTTGTCCCCAGGCTTCGGCAACAGCGTCCATTTCCTTGGACATGTGGTGCTTGAGGACTGTATCGGCGCCTTCGTGGGTTGGTTCTGCGCCGGATTCTTCGACCATTTCCCTCAACTGTTCCGGACGATCGATCAGCGGACAGGGCCGGAGCAGGTTATGGTCGAATGGATGCCGCTTCTGGTAGGCTTTAAAGAACGGGTTCTGCAGTACTTCTTTAAGCGATTTGCCCTTGATGGTATCTGCCGCGAAGTGCACGAACGCACAGGGCTCGACGTCACCGCTGGCGTTGATGTGGAAGTAGCGCCGCCCGCCGGCGATGCAGCCCCGGGTCAATTCGCCGTCGTTCCAGAAATCGGCGACCTGGATTGGCTTGGTGGTGCGGATTTCCCGCACCCTGTCTACCAGCGCCGCCCGCTGTTCGGGAGTAACCATCAGCGAAAGGTCGGGCTTGTCGCCGATAGGAATGTAATGGAAGGACCATCCGTAAAGGGCGCCTTTTTCGATCAGGAAATCCATAAATTCATCCGAATAGACCTTGTCGGCATTTTCCCTGGTGATGGTAATGCTGAAACCGAAGGCCACCCCTTTACTCTTTAGGTGATCCATGCCGGCCATGATTTTTTCGTACACTCCTTCACCACGGCGCTCGTCGGTTACTTCCCTGTCGCCTTCTAAGCTGATTGCCGGGGTAATATTGCCTGTTTCCCGCATCCATTCGGCGGCCTTTTCGTCGATCAGGGTTCCGTTGGTATAGATCATAAAGGCTACATCATAGTGCTTGCGGCAAAGCTCCGGCAGGTGTTTCCACATCATCGGTTCCCCGCCGGACATGGCGATAAAGTACATGCCCAGTTCTTTTGCTTCGCTGACAATCCGGTCCACTTCTTCAAAGCTCAGGCTGTGCTGGCGCTCGTAAGCGCCGGCCCAGCAGCCTTTGCACCTTAAGTTGCAATTGCTGGTCGGATCGATCAGGATAGTGTAAGGCACGCTTACTCCCAGTTCTTCAGCACATTTATGCTGTTTCGGTACCCCCACCAGTGACGCATTGACGAAAAAGTTGTTAAGCAGGTGATCATGGACATTTTCATCCAGCTCGTTGATAACCCGGTTGATGTATTCCCTTAAAGCCGGATTTTCTTTCAGCTGGGCCTTGATTCTTCTGGCATATTCTTTATGGTTGGGGGCTACCGCTACCTTCTCAACCATGTCAAGCGCCTTTTCCAGGTTTTCCTCCGGGTTTTTCTTCAGGTAACCCATTATGTTTGTAAATACCTTTTCACCAAAAAACCGCTTTCCTACTTCCATGCTTTTGGTTAACATAACAAAGCATCCCTCCCTTTAAATAAATTTAAGATTCCATGCTTGCTTACGCCCTGGCCTTTCGTCGTGCGTACGGTGGGAACCAAAAGGGAAAAGTTACTTTTATTTTGTTAACTTATTTACCCTTATCAGTTAATATATGTTAATTAATGCAGAAATTTTTTTGTTTTTCCCTCCGCTACTGGTATTTTTCCTGGTACTTCCTTGCTTCACTGCCGGTGCAGCGGTTGTTGACCCGCCCGGCGATCCTCTGCTGTAACCGGTGCAGATCTTCCTTTAGAATTTCTGAAGAAATGTTTTTTACTGCTTCCAGGAGCATTTTCTTAAACTGGACCTGGCTCTCGTTTAGCTGATAATAAATCCAGCGTCCTTTCTTGTTGCTTACTACCAGACCGGCCTCCTGCAGGATTTTTAAATTCTTGGAAATCTTATACTGGTCTTCTTGCAGAGCGTCGACAATTTCACTGACGCACACTTCCTGAGCCTGGTGGAGCAGGGCTAAGATCCGGATCCGTGTTTTTTCCGACAAACTTTTGATTGCTTTTAAATAGTCCTCCATATGTGTCCCCCTGTCACATATGCCTTTATTTGCATATATTGTAGCATGGCTAGAAGCAGCTGTCAAACAAGGCTCTCTCCTTTTAAGCCTCTGAATTTTAAAAGCGTCTGTCTTAAAGATGTGTTAAAATGAAGTTTAGTTTACAAGAGGTATAAGCCGGTGAAACTATACTGAGAGGTGACAGATTACAGATGAGCACTGGAAAATTGCTTGAAGGAAAGAAGATCCTGATCATGGGCGTAGCCAACCAGCGCAGTATTGCCTGGGCGATAGCCAGGGAATATGCAAAAGCCGGGGCCGAGCTTGCTTTTTCTTACCAAAACGAGCGCTTCAAGGATAAGGTGGAAAAGCTGGTTGAAAGCGAAATACCCGGCTCGCTGCTTTTGCCCTGTGATGTTACAAGCGACCGGGAGATAGAGGGAATGGCTGCCGCCCTGAAAGAAAAATGGGGTATTTTGCACGGTGCCGTGCACAGCCTGGCCCATGCCAAAAGAGAAGAGCTTGACGGCAAGTTTGTCCACACTTCGCGGGACGGGTTCTTGATGGCCCACGAAATCAGCGCCTACTCCCTTGCGGCCGTGGCCAACCACCTTTACCCGCTGATGAGCGAAGGGGGCAGCATAATCACCATGACCTTCCAGGGCTCTGAAAAGGTTGTGCCCAACTACAACGTGATGGGCGTGGCCAAGGCTTCGCTTGAGGCCAGTGTGCGCTACCTGGCATCCGATCTGGGCGAAAAAGGAATCAGGGTTAATGCAGTTTCTGCCGGCCCGATCCGCACCCTTTCAGCCAAGGGGGTCAAAGATTTTAACCGCTTACTCGAGGGAATGGAGGAAAAAACTCCCCTGCGGCGTCTGCCCCAGGCAGATGAAGTGGCCAAAGCCGCAATGTTTCTCTCCTCTGACCTGTCAAGCGCTGTAACCGGGGCGGTGCTTTACGCCGACGGCGGCTTCAACATTATGGGCGCTTAAAGCAGGGGCTTGCTGATTTTTACTGTTTGATGAGGATTTCTGCCAGTTTTTTTTCCAGGTCTTCGAGAGACACGCGGGTATTTCGGCAGGGCCCCACCGGCCGCTCGTTTAACACTCCCCAGACCGGCATGGGGTAGCTGTCGATAATCCCGCTTGATAAGTCCCTTTCGCAGGCTATCGCCAAAACACATTCCGGGCGCAGGTTTTTTACCGCCTGCCGGGCCAGGGTTCCCCCGGTAACTACCTGGACCTTAACCTGCCACTTTTCAGTTAGCGAGAGCAGGCTGTCAACCGGGCAGTTGCCGCAGCGCCGGCAGTTATAAGGGTCTAAAGTGATTTTGTGCGGGCAGTCTTCATCCTGGAGGCAGTGGGGCAGTAAAAGCAGCAGCTTGCTTGGGGCCACTTTCTTACGCTCGGCTTCAATCAGCTTGTTGTTGACCCCGATAAAGGAACTCTGGACCCGGTCCTGGGCAATCCGCAAAGCCTTCCCCAGCTGCACGATAATCGGGAATAAAAAGACCATTACCTTTTTAACCAGCCGGTTTAACCCCGGCGGCGGGGTTCCCCGCAGAAGCGAGATAGTTGCCAGGGCGAGGGCTAAAAGCGAGGCCAGGGCAACCGCGGCCAGGATGACAAGAAAACCAAAAAGGATATATTGAAACACCACCGCTTCCGGCCTGACTAAAAAGTAGGCCAAAAGGGCCAGCGATACTATCAACAAGAAAGTAAATAGCAGGAAAAGGCCTAAAAAAAGGCGTTTATGTGTGGTCAACTTGCTTTACACTCCCCGTGAACCAGGTATTCTGGCAAATATTTTCACCAGGTGGAGCTCTACCTGCCGGTGCCGTTTTTGCCGAATGAACAGGCCGGGAACCGGCAGCTGTCGCACCTGCGGCAAAGCCCACCGTGGCCGAGCGCTGCTATTTCAGAAGCTGTAACTTTTTCACCGGCCAAAAGGCGGGGCAAGAGCAGGTCCAAAACCGTGTTTTGAAAGTACATCGCGCAGGCCGGTAACCCCACAACCGGAACCTGCCTGTGATAAGCTAAAAGAAACATCGCCCCGGGCAAAACGGGGGCCCCGTACTTAACAATTTTCGCTCCGCTCTTTTTAATCGCTTCCGGGGTCCTGTCATCGGGGTCTACCGACATCCCCCCGGTAATAATGATCATATCACATTTGTCATCCAGCAGTTTATAAATGTATGAAACGATTTCTTCTGCATCGTCCCCGCTGTAATAAGTTGAAGCTTTTTCCTGCCCGTAAAGGGCTGTTTTTTCAGCGAGCACGCTCTGGAAGCCGTCGTCGACGCGGGCTTCCATAATTTCACGCCCGGTTATGATCGCCCCGATTTTCATCTGCCGGTAGGGCAAAATTTTTAACGGGGAAGAATTTTCCCTGCAGATTTCTTCTGCTTCAAACACCGCTTTTTCTGCTACAGCCAGGGGGATTACCCTGGTCCCGCATACCTTTTCGCCATGCTCCACCGGTGAATTGTTGTGCAGGGTGGCCACGGTTACCTCACCTAATGTGTTTAGCCTTTGCAGGCGGGAAATGTCCACTTTTAACAGTCCCTGGTATTTGGCGGCCAGGTCGAGGCGCCCCTCCGAAGGCCCGCTTAACTCTAAGCCTTCTCCGGCAAGAGCCCGTCCCAGGCGCAGCCCTGCTTCGTCTTCGTGGATTTCTCCTTCTTCCAGTTCCAAAGCGTAGATGTGTTTTTTTCCTAAGCTGAGCAGGGTATCTACATCTTCTGCTTGAATAAGGTGGCCCTTTTTAAAGCAGGCTCCTTTAAAAACCCCTTTTTCAATCCTGGTGATGTCGTGGCAGATTACCTGCCCGATAGCTTTTTCAGTTTCGATGAGACGGGTTTTCAATTGTGGACAGCCTTTCTGCAATCGGTAAACTGTTTTATGTCACCTTACTGATCACATTTTAGCATAACTAAAGCGGTTATGTTGCGGAAATTTTCTGCTTGAACTGAAGCTCCTGCAGCAAGTTAAAGCAGAACAGTGCAGCATGAAGCGGTAATAATTTTATTAAGAACTATTATTATTTGCAGGAAACCTTAAAGAATTAGCGAAATATATATTGTGATATTCAAATAGTTTAATTCTCAGGCCTGCAGTCGGGGCCGGGAAAGAAAGTTGGTGGAACAAATGACTGAATTGTTGTGGCAAACTGTTTTGATCGTGTTTGTTTACTTTTTTATCTTTTTCATTGTAGCCCAGGTGGTAAAAAATAATTCCATTGTCGATATGGGCTGGGGAGCGGGCTTTGTAATCATTGCCCTGGCCACCTTGTTTCTGGAAGGTTCCTTCGCGGCGAGAAACCTGATCGTGACCTTGCTGGTAACCATCTGGGGGGCGCGGCTCACCTACCATATCGTGCGCCGCAACTGGGGCAAGCCGGAAGACTTCCGCTATGCCAAGTGGCGCGAAGAATGGGGCGCGTTGTTAGTGCCCCGGGCTTTTTTCCAGGTATTCATGTTCCAGGGGTTGATGATGCTGGTCATCGGCTACCCGATCGTGCTGGTCAACGCTTACCCTGCACCCGGCGTAACCGCCCTTGATATTATCGGGCTGATCATCTGGATCACCGGTTTCTACTTTGAGTCTGTCGGTGACCGGCAGCTTGCCGATTTCTTAAAAAACCCGGCCAACAAGGGCAAGGTAATCGAGTCTGGCCTCTGGAAATATACCCGCCACCCCAACTACTTCGGTGAAGCAACCATGTGGTGGGGCATCTTTATTATCGCCTTATCTGTGCCTTTAGGCTGGACGGGGATCATCAGCCCGCTTTTGATTACCACTTTGCTGCTGTTTGTTTCCGGGGTGCCCTTGCTCGAGAAGCAGATGATGAAAAACCCCGCGTACCGCGAATATGCCGAGCGGACCAGCAAGTTTTTCCCGCTGCCGCCGAAGCAAAAATATGGAAAGATTAAAAAATAATTAATGTTATCTCAGCCGTGCTGCATTTCGGACTGGTGCCGGCTCATCACGGACAATGGCAGCAACTTAGCTGTAATTATTTATTTGTTTATTGAGGAGGTTTAACCGATGCTTAAATTCATCCAGCTTTACCTGGTAGTGCTTGCGTCCTTTTTTGTCATCGATATGATCTGGCTCGGGGTGGTGGCCAAGAAATTCTACAAAACCCAGCTCGGTTCGATGATGGCTAAAAAAATTAACTGGCCGGCGGCGATTGTTTTTTATCTGCTTTACATCGTCGGCCTGATCTTTTTCGTGATCTATCCCGCCTTAGGCCAGGAGAGCTGGTTTTACGCCTTCTGGACCGGTGCTTTCTTCGGTCTGATCTGTTATGCCACCTATGACTTGAGCAACCTGGCCACCTTGGAAAACTGGCCCAAAGCCGTCACAGCCGTGGATCTCGTCTGGGGCTCGAGCCTGTCGGCAATCCTTGCCACGATCGGCTTTTTATACGGCCAAACCATCTTCTAAAAGTTGTCAGGGGGACGGGGTTGTTGACAACTTTTTAAAAGAAAAATGCATTTAAATAAACTAAAAAAGTTCTTGTGAGTAAATATTACCTGTAATAATGAAAATAGTGCCCATTATTTTTGTCTGCTATGTAATTTTGGTAAAAGATGCAGGTGTTCTTAAAACAGTTAATGAGCTTATCATTTATATCAATAGCAACTTGTTAACTTAACCTGGATAAAACAACTAAATAACTTAAAATAGAAATTGAAAAAGTTGTCAACAACCCCGTCCCCCTGACAACTTTTTTTGTAAGTTGGTTAAGAAGAGCTCTGTCAGTTCCGGGTCGAACTGTGTGCCAGAGCACCTGATGAATTCTGTGATTATTTCTTCTTCGCTTTTAGCCTTATTGTAAGGCCTGCCGCTTTTCATTACCGCATAAGCGTCGGAGATGGCGGTAATCCTTGCTAAAAGGGGGATTACCCGGCCTTTTAGGGCCCGCGGATAGCCGCTGCCGTCCCAGCGCTCGTGGTGGGATAATATTTCTTCTGCTACCCGGGCCAGGCCTTCGGTAGCATGGGCAATGCGGTACCCAGCGGCCGGATGGGTTTTAATAATTTCCCATTCTTGAGCGTTTAAAATGTCTTCCTTGGTAAGGATATCTTCAGAGATGTTAATTTTTCCGATATCATGGAGGGTGACCAGGAGGTCGAGACGGCTGAGCTCGGGAGCTGATAGCCCCACCTCTTTGCCGATAAGCCGTGAAGCCCAGCGCATCAAGTTGTTATGTTCCTCGTCTTCATAGCTTTTTTCTTGTAAGCTTTTCAGTAAAGTGTCGCGCACAAAGCTTTTTGCATTGCGTCCGTAAGTAAGTTTTTGCTTGTACATGTTACTTTCCGCCACATTTAACAGTTCAAATATATTTTGTTCCGGTGAGGTTTTTGTTACCGACCCCAGGGCCATGGAAAGCGGGATCCCGTTGCAATGCACCCGGCGGCTTAAATCAAGGATCTTTTTGCAAATAGTTTTTGCAGTTTTTTGCTTGGTCTGGGGCAGAAAGATGACAAACTCATCGCCGCCCCAGCGGGCGATAATATCTTCTCCCCGGCAGGACTGGCGCATGACCTCGGCGGCAGATTTTAACATTTCATCGCCAGCTGCGTGGGCCAGGGTGTCGTTGATCAGTTTAAGCCCGTTTAAATCGGCCATGATAATGCTGATCGGCAGCTGCCTTTCTGTGTCCAGGCGGTTCATCTCTTCTTCCAGGTAGGAGCGGTTGTAGAGGCCGGTTAATTTATCGTGGAAGCTGATCTGAAGGATTTTTTCTTCCCGCAGCTTTTGTTCGGTAATGTCGGTAGCGATTTCTAAGTAAACAAGCCGCCCGTCGTGCCAGGTCAGAGTTGTATCGCGGCAGTCGTACCAGCGTCCGGTCCGGCTGTTTTTTACCTCCCACTGGTAGACACCTGCCGGCCGGCCGGATTGATCGAGCACTTTGTCGATGGTGCAGTTTTCACAGGGGGCTGATTTGTTTTTATGGAACACCTGCCAGCATTTCTTCCCTTCTATGTTCCCCCAGAGGTTGCGCCCGTACTGGTTGGTGTAAAGAATTTCGCAGGTGTTAATGTCGACGACATAAACGTAGGCATCGATACTGTTAAGCACGGTCAGCATCCTTTCATGGGCGGCTTCTAAGTTATGTTCCGCTTCTTTGCGGGCAGTAATATCGAGCATGGAGGTCAGGAAAAACTGCCTGCCCCGGTTGCTGAAGATTTGTCCTGAAAAGATTCCTTCTACGATGGTGCCGTCCTTGCGTCTGATCCGGGTTTCAAAACCGTTGATCCTGCCGTTTGTTTTTAATATTTCTGCTGCCTTGATTGAGTCTTCGGGGTGAACAAATAAGTCCAGTTCGGCGGAGGTCTTTCCGATTACTTCTTCGCGGGTGTAGCCTAATGTTTCCAGGTATGCGTTGTTTACATCATGATAGCGGCGTTCCGGAAGGGTGGTGAGGGCCATCAGGGCCGGGTTGTAACGGAAAAGTTGTTCAAAGCGTTCTTTTTCTTCAAGGTCCGGTGTTAAATCCCTTCCAGTACAAAAGATGCACTGCTCCCGGTTCCACTCGCCCAGCCAGGTGCGGGCTTGCAGATAAAAAACGCTGCCGTTTTTATGTTTCAGGGGAAAAGAAAAGCTGTTTATCCCGTTTTTTATGGAAGTTTTATAGACTTCCCCCACTTGTTTAATATTTTCCAAGGGGATCAGGGTGATGCTGTCTTCCCCGGTTAGTTCATCTAGCGAATAACCTAATTTTTGTTCAAAAGCCTTGTTGGCAAAAAGGATCTGCCCCTTGATTGAAAAGATCAGAATAATGTCTTCGACGGTTTCAAAGAAAGCCTGGAAGTTGGCGTTTTTTTCCTGCAGTGCTTTTTCGTTTAGCTTTGCTTCAGTTATATCGGAAAAAATAGTGGTGAAAAATCCCGGTTCATCGCTGTAAACGGTTTCAGAATACCAGCGCTGTTTTGATTGAACATAATGTTCGAAATTTAGCGTGCCTCCATTTAAAGCCAATTTGCCGCACTTGCCGATCCAGTCATGTATCGAATTTTTATACTCATGAAAAACTTCGGTGGCCCTTTTTCCGACCACTGCTGCTTTTGCTATGCCGGTCATTTTTTCGAAAGCGGGATTTACATCAAGGTATACCGAATCGACCGGGTTGCCGTTGCGGTCGACAATAACCTGGTGGTGGGCAAACCCCAGGGGCAGGTTTTCTACTAAAAAACGATATTTTTCTTTTCCCAGTGACATTTCCCTCTTCTCTCCCGGAAACCGGCTCTACTTGCCAGGTAAGATGTTCTTTTCCACTTCGGGTGTCAGGTACGGTGGGTAATCTTCAGCTGTAAGTAAGGAGGCATGCAAGCTGGCTTTTAGCTTAGTTAAGAGGTTAAAGGCTGGTTTGGCCAGCTTTTCCTGGTGATCACCGATCTTTCCACCACGGGTCCTTTAATTTGAATAAGCAGATATTATAATTTCTAATAATAATACTCATTCTATACTTGCTGATAATATCCTGCATAACTTTTTTAAAACTGTGTATTTTTCTGCAGGAAAATCAACAATAGTCGCGAATTATTTAAAATTAAGGAAAGCGTGATTAAATTAACCAAATCTTACAAGAGGGGTAATTAATGATGTGGACTTATGAAAAGCCGGATAACCTGGTTGAATGGTGGTTGGAAAGTGAAAAAAAGTATACTGACAATGTGTTGTTCTGGGTTCACAACGAGCAGGGGACTTTAGATCCGATTACTTACGGAGAGGTTGGCAAAAGGATTAATAATGCCAGGGGCGGCCTGGCACAACTCGGTATCGGCAAAGACGATGCCGTGGGCATTATCTCGCAGAACCGCCCTGAATGGGCGGTGCTCTCTTATGCCGCTTACGGCAGGAACGCCCGCTTTATCCCGATGTACGAAAAAGAATTGTGGCAGACCTGGAAGTACATCATTAGAGACAGCGCAGTTAAGTTTTTGATGGTCGCCAACCAGGAGATCTATGAACAGGTAAAAGATTTTCCCGGTGAAATTCCGACCCTTGAACATATTTACATCATTGATGCAGAGGATGAAAACAGCATGGCTGCCCTGGAAATAATGGGCGCAGAAAACCCGGTGGAACCGCTGGTTCCTCATTATGACGATGTGGCGGTTTTGATCTATACCTCCGGGACTACCGGCGCTCCCAAGGGGGTTTTGCTGACCCACGGCAACCTGACTTACTGCTCCAGGGCCGGTTACCGCCTTTACCCGGAACTGGATGAAAGCCAGGTAGGTATTTCCATGCTTCCCTGGGCCCATTCTTATGCCCTGAGCGCTGAATTAAACAACTGGGTTCAGTTTGGCGGGTCGCTCGGTTTCATGCGCGATGTAACCACCCTGGCTGAAGATCTGCAGCGGGTTAAGCCGACCTACCTGATCTCGGTACCGCGGGTGTTTAACAAGATATATGACGGGATCCAGATGAGAATGAACGATGCCGGGGGCATGAAAAAGAAATTGTTTGATGCCGCCTGCGCAACAGCCAGGGAAAAGCGGGAGCTGGCTGAAAAAGGGCAGTCGAACCCAATGGTTAATGTAAAGCACCGGTTTTTGGACAAGCTGGTATTCAGCAAGGTCAGGGATGCGCTTGGCGGCAGGGTAACCGGCGCCCTTACGGCCAGTGCGGCAATGAACAAGGAAATTGCCGAGTTTTTCTATGATATCGGCATTCCCACTTATGATTGCTACGGGCTGACTGAAACCGCTCCGGCCGTGACCATGAACAGCCCCGGTGCCTGGCGGATAGGCAGCGTGGGCAAAGTTCTGGAAGGACAGGAAGTGGTTATTGATCAGTCGGTAACTGAAGAGGACGCTGTTGACGGAGAAATAGTGGTTTACGGTCCCAATATTATGAAAGGGTACCATAACAAGCCTGAGGAAACAGCCGAGGTCTTAATGCCCGATGGCGGATTCCGCACCGGCGACCGCGGTTATTTTGACGAAGACGGATTTTTATGGATCACGGGAAGAATCAAGGAACAGTACAAGCTATCAAACGGCAAGTACGTTTTCCCCTCGGTGATTGAAGAAGAGGTCAAGCTCTTGCCCGAAGTGGCCAATGCCCTGGTCTACGGAGACGGCAAACCCTATAACATTTGCCTGGTCCTGCCCGATTTTGAAGTAACCCGGCGCTGGGCGGCGGAGAAGGGGTATTCCGCCGATCCTCAAATCCTGGTTGCCAACGAAGAGTTTACCAGCATGGTTACCGCTAAAATTAAGGATCACTTAAAGAAGACCTTCGGGCGATACGAGATCCCGGAGAAGTACCTCTTTATTACTGAAGACTTTACGGTAGAAAATAACATGCTTACCCAGACCATGAAGTTGAAGCGCCGGGTGGTAATAGACAAATACGCAGACGAGATTGAGAAATTGTACAGTTAAAGCTCTTTAAAAGCTTATACTTCCGCAAAATAGCCGGGAGCTCCGGCAAAAACAAAGAGTTTGATTAAAAATGCCCCGGTCCTGGGTACGCTCAAGACCGGGGCGGTTTAATTTCGGAAAGCGGGGTTTATTTGACCGGTTTGGCCCTTTCTTCGGGGGAAGTTTCTTTTATAAAGCGGACCGTGTTTTCAATATAGTCCAGGTATTCGTTAACCTCTGTTTCCTTTTGCCCCTGATCCCAGCCGTAAAAAGAAGCCATGATGGCGGCTACTTTTTCGGCCAGTTCTTTTTGTTTGTAATGCCAGACTGTCCATTGCGCCTCGGTGCGGCGGCAGAGCACATCTATCAGCTTCGGGGCGTTTTCGTGTTCGAGGATGTGAGATATTTCCGCTTCGCAGTGCGGATAGCCTTCTAATAAAGGCTGCCCCCTTTGCGGGTCTTCCTTGATATTTTCCAGGATTTCCACCCCGGCCCGGCCATACTGCCGGTACAGGTGAGTTAATAGATCCGGGTGAGGAACAGATTCCCGCAAGCTTTTCTCCGCAACAATTTGATCAAACTCTTTCCTGCTCAGCCCTGCCTGGAAAGGAATTTTAGAAAAGCCGCGCCGGTAGTGTTCTTTTTCGGCAAAGCCTTCCAGGAAGTTGTTTTCCACCAGGTACAAGAGGAGGTCCTCGCCCATCCGCCGGTAAATGGTTGATTTGCCCCCGGCAATAGCTACTACCCCGTCTTTCGTCTGAAAGATCTGGTGTTTGCGGGAAACATCAGACTCGTGCTTGCTTCCCTCTTCTTTAATCAGCGGCCTGATCCCGGCAAAAGTGCTAATTACATCATTATAGGATAGCATGGCATGGGGAAACATCCTGTTGATTGTGCGCAGAAGGTAGTCGCAGTCTTTTTTGGTGCACCACGGTTCGTCTAAGTTAGTAGATTCCGGATAGTAAGCGGTGTCGGTGGTACCGATAACAGAGACTTTATCCCGGTTCAGGATAAAGAAAAAGCGGTTATCGTCGATCGAAATTATGCTAAAAGCATTACGGTTGCCCACTCTTTCGTTGGGGACAACAACGTGGACGCCCTTGGTGGGGTAAATGCGCGGCTGCTCGTAATCCGCTGCTTTAAGCACTTCATCGGTCCAGACCCCGGTTGCAGATACAACACATTTACCTTTGATGGTAAATGTGTCTCCGCCTAATACGTCAACAGCTTTTACCCCGCTGACCGTTCCTTCATGATCTCTTACATAGTCTTCAGCGCGCACGTAATTTAAAGCAACAGAGCTGCCATCGGAATAATCAAGGCTTTCTTTGATTGTCTCCAGGGTGACCCGGGCGTCATCGCAGTTTGTGTCGTAATAAAATCCGGCCATGGTCATTTTGCCCAGGTCCGGGTCTTCAGTGGTAACAGCCGGTTCGAATTCTTCTATAAAATTCTTCTTAAAAATTCTCGATTTGCGGTAGTTTTTAAAATCAGTAAACCAGTCGGACAAAATATCATACAGTTTAACCCCGATGCGGATCTGGTGCGGCCTGGCCCTGTAGTTTTCATAAGAGGGATAAACAAAACCAAGCGGCCTGACCAGGTTGGGGAAGTGACAGCGCAGCCAGTTTCGTTCGCCGGTTGATTCCCGCACCAGGCCAAATTCACCGGTATTTAAATATCTCAATCCTCCGTGGAAAAGTTTTGAGGACCGGGAAGAGGTGCCGAAGGCAAAGTCGTTTTTATCAATTAAACAGAAAGAAATACCGCGCAGGGCGCATTCCCGGGCTATGCCGGCCCCGGTAATACCCCCGCCGATAATTACGACATCGAACTTTTTTTCTGCGGCGGTTTTGATTGTTTCACTCCTGGTGTGGGGATTCCACTGCTTAAGCACTTTTCATCACCTTGATTCCTTTAGTTTTGCACTATGGTTGGCTGTTTGCACTTTGCTGTTCCAAAGACTTCTTGAGTTCTTCGATTTTTTCCTGCATTTCTACAGCGGACCGGGCTACTTCGTTCATAGTAGCCGTCTGCTCTTCCACAGCAGAAGAAACTTCTTCACTGCTGGTGCCCACCTCTTTGGAAATCTCTGCAATATGTTCTATCTGGGAGGCCACTTTTTGAGCATTTTCGTTGATTTCTTTAAAAACTTCCCCGGCCGAGAGGGCTGATTCCACGCCTTCTTCCATGGATTCCGTTTTTTTGCCGGCTTCTTTAGCCCACCGGTCGGCCTGCTCCTGCATGGTTTCGATCAGCTTTACTATTTCTGTAGAAGATTTTTCAGACTGGTCGGCCAGCTTCTTAACCTCTTCAGCTACCACGCTGAAGCCCTGCCCGTGTTCTCCGGCCCTGGCAGCTTCGATAGCGGCATTTAGGGCCAGCAGGTTGGTTTGCTCGGCGATCCCCTGGATCGTGGTGATAATGCCCCCGATTTGTTCAGCTTGCTGCTTCAAGGATTCAATCCCCTGCTGCAGCTCTCCGGTTACATCTTTACCCACGTTGATCTGCTCCGTAATTTTTTCCAGGGCGGTATTGCCCCTGCCGGACTGATCGGCAATCGCTTCTCCCGCCTGCTTCATTTCCTGGGCGCCCTCGTTTAACGATCCGGCATTGGAAGAAAGCTGGTTGGCTGCCGAAGCCACTTCTTCCAGGGAAGCGTTCATTTCTTCAGAAGAAGCCGACAGCGATTCCCCGTACTCTTTTACATTCTCTGAAGTGGCAAAAGCCTGCTCGACAACATGGGCCAGTGTGCCGGCTTTTGTTTTGGCATCTTCTTCCAGCTGGATACTTTTAACGAGCAACTCTTTGCCCTTCTTGGAAATGGCCGCTACGCAGCCGGTAGCCAGGAAAAATACCAGGGTATTGGTGGCCAGCGAGGACATATCCGCGCCTTCCATTCCCCGTCCCGGGTCGCCGATAACAAGGAAGCCGTTTAAAAAAACCACAAGCCCTCCGGCAAGCAGGGTTAAAGGAGGATGAAAGTAGAAAACGCTAATAGCTACGGCAATAATCATGAAAGGGGACATGGCCAAATTTACTTCGTTCAGAAATACGAGGGCCGAGACCCCGATAATTGAACATAAAACCAAAAAGTACTTGGTGTAGGCGTGTGCCTTGTAAAAATAATAGGCCAAAGTGCCTGCGCCAAAGGAAACCAAAAGCACAATCATCATGATCAGCCATTCCGTCCAGGTAGTTTGGATCGTTCCCAGTATGATTAAGACTGCGAGCAAAGAAAGGCCGCCGAAAAAAAGCCCCCATAGCACTTTGACCACCAGTAAATTGGTTTCTACTTCCACCTGCTTTAAAAATGTCTTCTCCTGCATAAATGATCACCTGGCTTCTAAAATATATTCAGTCTTGCTAGTCTTATTTTCGGCTTTTGAATATAATTATAAATATTGCGGTTTAAATAAAAATTTTCCCCTGCTTATACAATAACACAAACTTGCTTTAAAGTGATCATTAAAAAATACATATTAGGCATAAAAGTTATTTTTTGCTGACTATTTTATAATTTACCCGGAGGTGGTCAGCTATGGCCGGTGCCATACACATCTATTTAAGGATACGATATAATTAAATTAACATAGAATTGTTAAGGAGGCGGCACTGATCATGAAGACAGTAGAAAGAGCGCTCATGCACGGCCTTTTTGTTCATTTGCACCATAATATCGACCAGGCCATTGATTTTGGGAAATTTAAGGATTTGAATGATTTCGTAAGCCAGTCTTCACCGGGGAAACTCCTGGTGGGACCTGATGCCAACGACGATGCGGCGGTTTTTAA